>ENA-OPDJ01001866-OPDJ01001866.1-human-gut-metagenome-genome-assembly--contig:-NODE-1866-length-10133-cov-2.660250_pt1 | contig 10133 bp, 10 predicted proteins | sample MGYA00241621_ERZ501505 | MGnify/ENA primary metagenome ERZ501505 (study PRJEB25962, sample SAMEA2042624) | human gut metagenome | biome: human gut; feature: human-associated habitat; material: faeces... | reverse complement strand
GGGCATCCACGACGCACGCGCTGCTGCACGCCGTGAGGAGAAGCACGACGAGTAATCGATTCGCTGGCATCTCGCAGTCATAGCCACATCGCGATGTCAAAGCGGGGGCGGACGTTTCGACACGTCCGCCCCCGCTCATTCTTCAAGCGCTATTTCTACTATTTCTACCCCGTCCCCAAATGGCAGACGGCATGGCTACTCGTCCTGAGGTTCCTCGTCGGAGCTTGGCTCGAACGCCGACTCAGGTGCAGGTGCCGGCTCAGGCTCAGGCTCAGGCGCAGGCTCAGGCGCAGGCTCGGGCTCGGGCTCAGATGCCGTCTCAGGCTCGGGCGCCGGTTCAGGCTCGGGCGCCGGCTCAGGCTCGGTCGCGGGAGCGGGTGCAGGTGCCGGCGAAGCATCCGGAGCATCGTAACCCGAAGGAGCGGACTTCTTCTCGAAGGGCAATACAAAAGTCAGGACGTCGTCCTTATCCTCATCGGCCCACTCGCTTGCATAGCGTGCGGCCCAATAGCCAACGGCACGGTGCTTGAGCATCTTGCCAAAGACCGTAAGAAATACGGTGACGAAAGCGACCAGCACCAAGAACAGCGCGAGCGTGACGCCACCGCCGGTAACAATTGCCTCAATACCCGTAGGACGATAGTAGTAGCTATACATACCGACAGAGGCAATGGCGCCAAAGACGACCGTCAAGATCCATGTGACAACGTTGGCGACCAGGCCCGTCAAAAACTCGGGAAGGAACGAAGCACAGAACAGCTTGGTCTTGTTGTGCTTAAACGCCGCCCAGACCTTATCGAGCGAAAACGCGCTCTCGACACGCCCGGTCACCGCAAAGTGCATCACGGCGATGTCGGCGAACATCTTAAAGAAGACACCCAGAATCGCCGAGGCAATTAGCGCCAGGACAAGCAGGCCGAGCGAACCGAACAGCGCAGCCTCGAGTGCATAAGAGCCGTAATAAGAATACGAGCCCGCGGCGCCAATTACCACGCCCTCCACCAGCGAAAGCACTACACCGATCACGGGAATGGCAGCGATAACCTCGAGTACGACCGAGATAACGCTCGAAAAGACTCCGAGGCCAAACGACGTGGAACGCATGAGTGGACGGTCCATGCCGTCATCGACCTTGAGCGACAGATCGCGACCCCACTCGATACCAAAGCCGGAACCGCACACGCTCGCAATGCAAGCTGCCAAAAAGCCGATGGCAGCCGCAATGCCGCCAATAACGGGAATAAACAACATGAGCACCGACACAACGCAAATCAGCGCCGGCAAAAACGCGATTTGGCATACACGCTGAAGCACGCCCGGAGTCTTGGTCATATCTTGGAACGCCTGAGCCACACAGCCCTTTGGCGCATTCGCCACGGGCGGCTGCGGAACAAACTGCTGGGGCTGAGGCTGTCCCTGGGGAGCGGGGCCAGCGGCACCGGCATTAGGAGCACCACACACGCCGCAGAACTTGTCGTTATCGCCCATGGGGGCGCCACACTGCGAGCAGAACATAGAATCATCCCTTCGTATCTTGAACGAATCACTTGGATCGCAAACGATGTCTTTAGCATCATTATTGCCCAATGTGGGGTCAAATACTCAAAGATGACCGATTTGCAAGGTACACGGCGCCAGCAGGCGGTTCGTTGAATACGTCTGTGCTAGTTCGTTCCGCGGAAGCCCTTGCCGACGATCTCGGAGCTGTCGACGATCGTGATAAAGGCACCCGGATCGACTTCGCGCGCATAGCGGCGCAGTTGCACGGCCTCGCGACGGCTCAGCACGCTCATGATCACCGTCACACACTTGCCCGAGAAGGCACCGTAGCCCCGGCTGATGGTCGCCGTGCGGTTGAGATGCTTGACGATAAACTCCTCGACCTTAAGGGGCTCGGAACAAATGACCGTGCAGACTTTGCGCAGGTGAATGCTCTCAATGGCTTTGTCGACCACAAGCGTCTTGGCAAACAGGCCGAGCACGCAATACAGACCGACACGCGGGCCATACAAAAAGGCCGCGATGGTCACGATGCCGATATCGACCAGTAGCAGGGCGCGGCCAATCTCGAGCGTGGTGCGGCGTTTGAGGATCATAGCGAGAATGTCCGTGCCACCCGTCGAGGCGCCGATGTCAAAGACGATGGCACTGCCGAGCGCCGGCAAGATGACGGCAAAGCACAGGTCGAGCCACATATCACCCGTCAGAGAGACATCGGTCGGAATGAAGAGCTCAAACAGCGAGACGTAGGCGGACAGCGCAAACGAGGCGAAGACGCTCCAAAGAATCGCCTTGCGCTCCAAAAAGATAAAGCCCAAAACGACGAGAACCGCGTTGATAATCCACATAAAGACGCCGACGGGCAGAGTCGGGAACAGCGTGGACAGAATGACCGACATGCCCGAGGTGCCGCCAAAAGCAAAGTGATTAGGGGTTTTAAACGCAACGATGGCAAAGGCCGTAAGAATCAGACCCAGATTGAGCTCGGCAAAAAAGCGCGGGAAGCCTGGCTCCTGGCTGCGCTTTTGGCCGGCACGCTCGCCGCGCTCGATATCGGTGCGATCGACCACGCGCTCCATCGGCACTACGGGAGGACGATGCATCTCCTCGGCAGCACGCGATGCCGCCTCTGCCGCGGCGGCCTCAATCGCCCATGCCTTGCTTTCTGTTTCGTGCTCGTCGGCCATTACGGCAACCCCTCGTTAACAATTTGGAAACAATGCGCCCATTAGGGTAACGCGGAACGCGACGATTGCAACCCCTAGTTAGACGAGCGGTATGCCCACATCGGGGGGCATACAAATAACGGCCGGCCACGCTTTTGCTTGCGCGGTCGGCCGTTTAACGTTTTCGCAGATAAAACCTGCCAAAACAAACCTGTCCCTTTTTGGAAGGTTATTCGTGCTGGCTGGTGCGGTGCTCGTACTCCTCGGGGGTGATGACGTCCTCGATACGCAGGTTGACACCCGCCACCTCAAGGCCGGTCATCGCGGCAAGGCGCTCGGTGACACGCGCCTTGACATCGTCGAAGATCGCGGGCGCATAGGCGCCGTACTCGATAATGACGGAGATGTTGACGACCACGCGATTGTCATCGGTGACCTCGACCGTCACGCCCTTGGTCAGATTCTCGGCACCAAACTGCTCCTGCACAAAGTGCATAAGGTTACCCTTCATGCCCAGAACGTGCGGAACCTCGCGGGTGGCCATGGCAACGATCTTCTCGATCACACCGTTGGAATAGGTCAGCGAGTCCTCGGACTCGTCCGCCTCCTCGTCGTCCTCATCCTCATCGGACTCGACCTCGACAAGAGCCTCGTCCTCGAGCGTCACATCCTCGGCTTCGGCGACGACCGCCTTGTTCTCCTCGAGCTCGGTATCGGCTACATCGACCTTCGTATTAAAAGCCATGGTTCCTCCTTATGCCTGCCGCGGATGCGACAGTCGAATACATATTAGCGGCCGCTAAACAGACGGCCGAAGAAGTTGACGATCCCGTTCTCGCCGTCGCGAATTTTGCCGATCACGGCGCCGATCAGCACGAAGAATGCAATGACGAGCGTGTCCCACAGGCCGAGCGTGAGCACCAACACGGCGAGGATAAAGCCAGCGACGGCGCCGAGCGTGGTGTTGGGATGACGCACAGCATAGCTCCAGATGGCAGCGCCCGTACCCTTGATGAGACCCATAGCCTCGTCAAAATCCGCGGCTGCCGCGTCTTGCAACTCGGTTGCCTCTGCTTTGGAATCAACAGGTTCGCTCGCCGGCGTGGCGCTCTGGTCAATCGTCAGGCGCGGCGTACGAGCGGTCTTATCTTGATTGGTATCACTCACCGGAAACCTCCACGGTCTGGACGGTAGTCTTGGACGGCAAAAAACGGACGCGCGTGGTCGTACCCGGCGTGCCGAGCATGGTGTCGCAAGCTTCTTCGATGCGCTGCTGCATCGCGGTAGCCAGAGATGCCACGTCCTTATCGTCAAGCGCGATAGCCTCGACCTTAAAACGGACGTGCGAATCGTCGGAACCTTGGACGCGGGCCTCGACATGCTCGATCATCACGCGATCGTCGCGCTCTGCAGCAGCCCTGGCGCACGAAGAAAGCGCCGCGAGCGTGACCTCGATATTGCGCTCCCCCGCCGGATGCACGCAGGACGGCTCGCGACGAGCAAACATCAGGCGGAAGAAGCTTACCAGCACGCCAATCGCCACAACTCCGCCGCATGCCGTCACGACAATGCGCGGCATGGGGTCGCGCATCAGCAGCATAAAGCGATACGTATACGGCCCCCAAAACTGGCAGACAAGCGTACCCAGCGCCACGATGGCGGCGGCAAGATACACGATCGCTAGGGCTCGTTTGAGTACGCGCACGTGGCGCTCCCTTCAAATCTCGGCTCTCGAAATGCAAAACGGTTCGCATCATTATAAAAGAGCCGGGTCCGGTGCTCTACGCACGCGGATCCGGCTCATCTATTCCACGAGGCTTGCATGCTCGCTTCATTATGCCCAGATATGCACGGCTTAACCCGTGCGAGCGCTACTCCTCCTCGAGGGCAGCGATGACCTCGTCGGTCATGTCCATGGTGCTGTAAACATCCTGGACGTCGTCGAGCTCCTCAAGACGGTCGATGAGGCGCTGAACCTTCTTGGCGTCGGCGCCGGAGACCTCGGTCGGGGTGGTCGGGACCATGGTAGTCTCGGAACCCTTGACCTGGACGCCCTGCTCCTCGAGCGCCTTGGAGACAGCCATAACCTCGTTGGCAGTAGTCCAGACGATCCACTCCTCGCCGGCGTCCTCGTAGTCCTCGCCACCGGCCTCGGCGATGGCCATCATGAACTCATCCTCGTCACCGGCAGCACCGTTGGCGATCATGGTCTCCTTCTTGGCGTTCTCGTCCAGGATCTCCTTGGCGACGACGATCTGGCCCTTGCGCTCAAACTGGAAGGCGACGGAGCCGGAGGTACCCAGGTTACCACCAGCGTGGGAGAAGGCAGAACGGACATCAGCGGCGGTACGGTTGCGGTTGTCGGTCAGGCAGTCGACGTAGACGGCGACACCGGCGGGACCGTAGCCCTCGTACACGATGTTCTCGTAGACGGCAGCGTCGGCACCCGAACCAAAAGCCTTGTCGATAGCGGACTTGATCTTGTCCTTAGGCATGGACTGAGCCTTGGCCTTGGCAACGGCAGCGGCGAGGCTGGCGTTGTTCTCGGGCAGCGGGTCACCGCCGAGACGGGCAGCAACGGTGATGTTGCGGCTGAGCTTGGAGAAGAGGGCGGAACGCTTGGCGTCCTGCGCGCCCTTACGATGCTTGGTTGTGGCCCACTTAGAGTGTCCGGACATACGTGTCTCCTATCGGTTTCGACCTAAAGCCCAGCGCAGATGCTCGGGCAATATAAACAAACGTCGTTATGATATACCTACTGGCCTGCGAGATAAACCCCAAAATGAAGGCGTCGTGATGATGTCCCCTTTGGTGCAAAGAAACCTGACCCTCAATGCACCAAATTAGAACCAGAAGAAGTCGCTGCGGGTGACGGTGGCGCCGATGGCGAAGGGCATGCAGGCGATGACCGGATACAGGTAGCGCATGTAGGTCGATCCGTTACACGGACCAATCAGGCACACGGCAAGCACGCCCAACAGCGGCACCCAGATCGCCAGCGCACGCCATGAATGACGACGCAGCAGGTAGACCACCACGGCGATCATGATCCACACATAGGTGGCCGAGCTCATGGTGAGCGAAATAAACGGGATGCGCTGCACCGCTACACGGTACAGATTGATCAGGTGGTCGCACCAGCGCACAACCTTGCTATCGACCGGATGGAAGTCGAAGTACTTGAGGTTGTCGGGACGCGCCATGATCTCGGCACTACGCGCCGTGCTGTAGACCCAGGCATCGCGCGCGCTCGGATAAAAATAACCATAGTAGTTATTGATAAGCGCCGAAATATAGCACTCGGGATCCTTCTTAAACATCTGAGCCCATACCTCAAAATAGGCATCGATGTCCTCCTGCGAGGCGTACTCGTTAAAGCAGTTCTTGACGGCATCGGACTTGTCGGGATTGTAGCGGCGGCCCAGGTTCTCGTACTTGAGTACGCGATCGATAACGGCACGCTCTTCGTCGGTCACCGAACCGTCGCAAGGAGCCTCCACGATGGTGCCGTCCTCCTTAACCGTAGGGTTGACGCCCGAGTTGAGGCCGTCGTGCTTTTGGACGAAACGAGCCGTCTGCTGGAACGGAATCGAGAGGATTTCGCGCTTGGAACCAGGCGTGATATCGTGCGCCGGCATAAAGACCTTGGTGAAGTACATATTAGAGGCAAGGCAGAGCGCGAGCACCGCGAGAACGCCAACCCAGCGGAAACGCGGGATGGCGCCCGAAGGCGCAGCACCAGTCTGCTTGGCTGCACGACGAGCCACATGCACGTCCCATACGCAAAACGCCGCCGCGATTACGCATGCCGCCAGGGGAAACACCAGGCCGCCGTTGCGCAGAAACGTGGAACCCATGGCGCCCAGAGCGAGCAGCAGCCAGTCGTGGCGCGCAAAGAGCACAGGCCTCTGTTCGCCTGCACGCTCGACATTGGCATCGCGACGGGGCAGGCCGCAGGCCACGAGCTTCACGGTCTGCACCAACAGCACCAAAAACGCGTCGGCAAACAGCACGTCTTTGGTAAGCAAGGCCGCGTAGTTGGAGAACATGGGCATAAACACAAAGAACAGCAGGATTACGCCGCGGACCGGCAGGCTCACGCCCAGCTTGCGCAGTGACGAGATGGAATAGGCCATGCAGGCGGCCGTAATGACGAACTGAGCACAGGTGTAGATGGCAAGACCTGCGTTGGCGCTGTTGAACAGTGAAAGCCCCAGCTGGACGCACGAACCGATGATAGCCGTATGCACCACGGGGTGATGTCCGTTGAGCAGCACATTGGGATTGAGCAGACGCAGGTAGTCACTCGTGCCGTTGGGGTAGTTGAACCACTGGCGAATCTGCGCACCCGTATCTCCCATAAAAAGGCCGGGCAGCGAAGCGATGAGCGTGGGCGCCCAGGCGACCATAAGCACCAGGAAGGGCCCGGCAAAGGGATGGACCGAGAGCACGGCGTGAGCCACACGCCATACGCGGCCAAAGTGCGCTTCAGAAAACGGAATGCGCCGAGAGCTCAGCCAATCTAGACACTCAAAAGCCAGATAGAAGGCAACGACCGCCAAGAGCATCCAGCCCGCACCGCCTATCCAGGCACAGATAATGCGGGCCTTGTCGCCGAGCACGATCTCGGCCGAATCGGTGAGGTCGTAGCTGCGGCCAAACACCATGCAGACGGCAAAGAACAGCGACGGAAGGATCACCGAGGGACGCCAGGCGTCGCCGCGGCCAAAGAATACGTAGCGAAACGGCAGCGTGAGCAGGCAGGCAAGCGCAAGCAGCATGACCGCGTCGGTATGGCCGGCAAACGAGAGGAGCACCTCGTAGCACACGTACAGCATGCCCGAGGCTTTGGGGTCAATTGCCAAGACTGCGTTGCTCGACACCGGGGCGGGATCGATGGAAAACGCCGTGGTCGCCAACAGCGCGAGCAAAAATGCGATGAGCGTCTGCTTGGCGGGGTAGCGCTTAAACCAGACGATGCGGGCAGCGTCGCGCGCAGCCGTTGTGGAGAGATCGGAATCCTTCACAGTCCAAAGAGCCTTTCTAGAAACCTGCCAAAAAGGGACAGGTTTATTTTGGCAGGTTTTATCTGGGGAAACGTTACGGTTCTGTCATCGTTGCCCAGCGAATCACCACAAAGGTGCCTGTCCCCTTTGTGGTGGTTAGGCGTCGAGGTAGATGCGCTGGGGGCGATTGCGGTGCCGGGCGAAGATGATGAGCGCCAGGCCCGCGATAACGAGCGGCAAACTCAGCAGCTGGCCCATAGTGATGACGCCTCCCAGTAGATAACCCAACTGGGCATCGGGCACGCGCACGAACTCAACGAGAAAGCGGACGATGCCGTACCCCATCACGAACACGCCCATAAACGTACCCTGGGGCAGTAGCGGCTTTTTGCGACTGAGCACCTGCAAAATACAGAAGAGCACGATGCCCTCAAGAAATGCCTCGTAGAGCTGGGAGGGGTGACGCGGCATATCGCCCGCGGTGCCACCGAAGACCACGCCCCAGGGCAGATCGGTCGGCTTGCCCCACAGCTCACCATTGACAAAGTTGGCACAACGGCCCAGGCACAAGGCCAGCGGCGCGCCTATGACGGCAAGGTCTGCCAAAGTCCATGCGTCGAGCTTATACATGCGGCACACGATGATGCCGCCGATGATGCCGCCCACCAGGCCGCCATGGAAGCTCATGCCGCCCTCGTTGGTGGCAAAGATCTCGAGCGGGTGCGCCCAGTAGTAGCCGTCGCCGTAAAAGACGACGTAGAACAGGCGCGCACCGATAATGAGGCCAAAGACCACGCCGACCACGACACTCGTCAGGTCATCAATCGTGATGTTAAAGCCCCAGCGACGCTGCGTGCGGTACATGACGACCGCCGTGAGCAGAGCGCCAACCACGTAGGCCAGGCCGTACCAGTAGATGGTGATGGGGCCCGCCGAGATCGCGACAGGATCAAGCATATGGTAGAAGTCGTTGAGCATGTCGACCCTCCTACTCCCTACATACAAATGCGGCCGCGGGCCTTGCGCTCGCAGCCGCATATTTGGGCGTAACGTCTATGCGGAGTATGCCGTCCGCAGCTTTCGCATCTTAGAACGGCGCGTACTCGTCGTACAGGTCCTCGGCCTCGCCGGAAGCATTGACCTGCTCAACGCGGGTAACGCCGGGCACATGCTCCTTCAGGATACGCTCAATGCCCATGGACAGGGTCAGCGAGCTCATGGGGCAGCCGGCGCAAGCGCCCTGCAGCTCCAGTTTGACGACACCCTCGTCGTCGACGCCCACATACTCCATATCGCCGCCGTCGGCCTGCAGGTTGGGGCGAATCTCTTCAAGAACCTTCTTAAGCAGCTCTTCGTTAACAGCCACAGGGGCTCCTTTCTCACAATTACGCGGGCGCGCCCGCGGACAGAAGCTATGTTACTACAGCCGTGTACCCGCTCACGAGCCGTCCATGCGCGCAGACGCGACTTTCATGAGTAGTCAATTTGGGACGGGACTCTTTTAACTGCGTTCGTCGTCAGATATCGACAACGCATATTACTGCCGAGCCTGTCCCCCGGTACCAATCTGAACATCGACGATAACCTGGCGGTAGCTGATGCCACAGGAGTCGAGGATGCGGCGGCTGATGCGTCCGTCATCGGTGTCGGCGTACTTGTTGTCCAGGTAGACAACCTCGCCCACGCCCACCTGCGCTAAAATCTTGGCGCAGTCGTGGCACGGGAACAGCGTGACGTAGACCGTGGAACCCTCAAGGTCCTTGAGCGAGCCACGGTAGTTGAGCACGGCGTTTGCCTCGGCATGGACCACGTAGTTGTGCTTGTCCTGCAGCGGGTCGTCGCTCGTACCCCACGGAAAAAAGTCGTCGTTGAGCGCCGAGGGCGTACCGTTGTAGCCCACCGAAAGGATGCGGTGGTTGGTGTTGGCGATGCACGCACCCACCTGCGTGTTGGGGTCCTTGCTGCGGCGCTGCGCGGCGATGGCCACGCTCATAAAGAACTCGTCCCAGCTAATGACGTCCAGGCGCTTGCCTGACGAAGTTTGATGAAGATCGTCCGACATGGCAGACACCTCCGTAATCGCAATAGTTTGACCCATTGTAGCAGGTGAAAGGTGGGGGCGTTTATCCCACCGACTTCCTCGTCCTACACGCGGCGGGGCTTTTGGTTGATGCGATAGAGCTCGGCGAGACCCCGCAACGTCAGCGCATCGTCGACCGTCAGACTGTGACCGACCAGCGACGCGAGTGCCTCGGCATCGTCGCCGGTAATGACGATGGGCACGCTGCCCTCCCCCGCGGGCTTGGGCGCGCGCATCTCGGCAAGCACCATGTCGAGCATGCCGTCGATGCGGGCCACCTCGCCCAAAACCACGCCCGAGCGCATAGCCTCACGCGTGTTGCGGCCGATGACGTGTGTCGGCGCCGAGGGCTCGACCTGGGGTAGGCGCGCCGCAGCGGCC
>ENA-OPDJ01001864-OPDJ01001864.1-human-gut-metagenome-genome-assembly--contig:-NODE-1864-length-10139-cov-2.089845_pt1 | contig 10139 bp, 7 predicted proteins | sample MGYA00241621_ERZ501505 | MGnify/ENA primary metagenome ERZ501505 (study PRJEB25962, sample SAMEA2042624) | human gut metagenome | biome: human gut; feature: human-associated habitat; material: faeces... | reverse complement strand
TGAACAATATACTCAATGATCTGATTTACAAAATAAATCTGCCTGCTGTCCAGATTTACATCCTCAAGATACTTTGAAAAAGCTTCCTTTGCTGCATTCATATCAAGACCTACCATTTCTCTGACAAATTCTCCCAATGGCTTTCTGCCAAATTCTGCTGCATAATCCTCTTTTGTACCAAGCTCGCTCCAGAGAATTTTTTCCAGTTCAGCTACATCTTTTTCTGTAAGTGACTGATTCTTTTTCAGCTTAGCTATTACATGGTTATCCTGATGCTGTCGGACATAATATTCTACCCGTACTTTATAATTTTCCAGATCATCGTTTTCCAATTCTGCTTCTTTCCATTTCGTTGAAAGAATTTCGTCTGTAAAATTGGTCATATATTTATTCCTGCTCTTATCCGGAATATACTTCATAAGATCTCTCAGATTTTCCCTGATATTTTCAAATTCATCGATTCCTGCATTTTCCACATAATCTGTATGCAAAATCTGATTGATCAGCTCTGTCTGTGCCTGAATCTCCGGTATATTTGCCACTCCGGCAATTCCGGAAACCTTTTTTAAAAGATCTTTTCGCGCACTTGTATATTTCTTTCCAACCAGAGATGCAAGTTCTATTCCATACATAAGTGCATCAAAACGTACTGCTGTTACTTCATCACTTTCAGGCAAAATCAAGGGTGCAACCTCTTCCCGTACAAGTAAAGTATCTTCATAAGTAAGCATCTGATAGTTCGACTCTTCTGAATATAATTCTACATATTTCAAATGTTGGCGAACTGTAAAACTATCTCTTGGGAGCTCTTTTACTTTTTCAGTCATGTGCTTTACAAGTGCAGTCCTGTACGCAGTTAATTTATCTGTCTGATATTTAATATCCTGAAGCTTGTACGAAATCTCAAACTGAAGATTAAAAACCGCACTTTGCAACGCCATCAGATTCGCACTCACTTTTCCTTTATTCATTCGGAAAAACTCAAAATTTCCACAAAAATCGAAAATGTAAAACTTTTTCTTATCTTCCCCATCCAACAATCCCGGGCATAGTCTTGTTCCTCGCCCGATCATCTGCCAGAATTTTGCTTTACTCATAACTTTCTTAAAGAATACAAGATTAAGAACTTCAGGTACATCAATTCCCGTATCTAACATATCTACAGAAATTGCGATCTGCGGTAGTTTTTTCGGATCTGAAAACTCATCAATTGCACTCTGTGCATATTTCATTCTGTTATCGATCACCATAGCATAATTCTTTAAATGCGGATATTCCTTATTAAAAATCTCAAGGATCTTTTCCGCATGATCATGATTTTTCGCAAAAATAATTGTTTTTCCAATCTTCTGTCCGTATTCAATTTTAATTCCATCTCTCATCAGGACATGAAGAATTTTTTTAATGGTATCTTCGTTAAAAATCCAGGTATTCAATGCAGCCGAATTTATCGCTTCCGGAAGCTTTCCATTTTCGTCTTCAAAAGTATTTTCATAGATTTCTTTATCTGCTTCTGAAAGTTCATCATATACAATTCCCTGATCAATAAATTTCACCCTGGATTCCACCGAAAGATAATCAACCAGATATCCATCCTTAACCGCCTGCGCCAGATCATATCCATAAGTGGGATCTCCGTTTGCCAGTTCAAACACTTCATATGTATTTTTGTCAATCTCATCTTTCGGTGTTGCGGTAAGTCCTACAAGCAGTGCATCAAAATATGTAAAAATATCTTTATATTTATTATAAATGGATCTGTGCGCTTCATCACAAATGATCAGATCAAAATGGCCACTGGTAAAAACTTTTCCTTCTTTGTCATTTATCGTATCAATACAGTTTATCATGGTCTGATATGTGGAGAAAACACATCGCGACATATAATTATTCTTTTCTTCAACCAGATTTGTACAGGAAAAATCCTGCATCCAGTTTACAAAACTTCTTTTCGCCTGTGTTACCAGTGAATTTCTGTCCGCCAGAAAAAGTATATTCTTTACCCAGCCCGCATCAACCAGTACCTTGCACAAAGCCATTACTGTTCTGGTTTTTCCGGAACCTGTGGCCATAACAAGCAGGGCTTTTCTCCGATTCTTTTCATCAAAGCTCTGGCATACTGCTTTTATCGCGGCTTCCTGATAATAGCGGTCTGCTATCTTTTTATCTACAGAAATATTTTGCAGGCTTGTCCGCATACTCAAAAGGTTAAACCATTTCTCCAGATCCTGTTTGGAATAAATAACTGAACATTTTCTTTCCGGATATTGTCCGTCTATGATCCGGGTTTCAAAACCATTGGTAAGGAAAATTACCGGACGTCGTTCATATTTCTTTTCCAGCAGATCTGCGTAAAGTTTCGCCTGCTGCCTACCCTCAGCAATATCCTTGCAGGTACGTTTTGCTTCTATAATTGCCAGAGGTTTATTCATATCATCATAGAGAACATAATCAATACGTCCAATCCCTGATTTATTCGGCATTCCTGTCACAGTCATCTCATTTAACCAGTCTTTTCCCTGTGTCCATCCTGCATCAATGAGCATGGAATCTATGTAAAGTTTTCTGGTTTCATATTCAGACAGATCCAGAGGTTTCGGAACATATGTCTGCTGCTGTTTCTCGTGGCGTGCGGACAGTTCTTCCCTGAGAAAAGTATTTTCTGCCATCAGTTTTTGTAGATCCAGTTCCTGCTGGGCAGTTTTTTCTTGTTCTTTCAGAAGTGTTTCCTTTGCTTTTCTGGCTGTTTCCCTGGATACCTTTGCCTTCTCAATTCTGCCATCAATAATCGATTTGTCAAATGGATGTTCCTGATACTGTTCTCCATAACAATATGCAACGTAATCTAAAAAAATCGACAGATTTTCAAGACAGAGCATCGCTGCATCTCTGCCAGGTTTTTTATTGCTATGTGCCACACTATTTCCACATCTGCGGATATAATCCATCCGTTTCCAAAGATCCGGTCCCACTAACTGTCTGAATTCCTCTGTATTCATCAAAGTGTGAAGGTTATCCTGGTACGGAATCTGCAAACTGTTCTCCACAGAATACAACCATTTCACAGCAAATTCCATAGCCCGCCGGCTGTTAAGAATACTCGCATCCGGATCTGCTAATATGATCTTCTCCGCAGAGATGGCAACATTCGCAAATGCAGAGAATTTTGATTCATTTTTTAAATAATCAAAGTTTGTTACCATTGTGAAACCTCCCTCTTTTACTTCACTTTACATTGCCAATAAATTCATTACCAAATTAACCATAATATCTTTTTCTTTTGGATCTGACTCTGTAATCATCAATTGCTACTAAATTATAATGTTCTACTTGGTACACCTTTCCATCTGAAGCAGTTGTCGCAAAATTTGCGACAACTGAATTATCCAGTTCTTCTTTTAATGCATTATTAATATGTTTACCAATCGTCTTTACGTCTCTTCCAAATAATTTAGCTAGCTGATTCCTATTAAGCCATACGGTATTATTTTTGACAGACACAGTTAATTTTATTTCCTTATCAGCAGTTTCAAATAAGATTATTTCATTTTGCATATTTAACCCCCTTCTGAAAATATACCATTGTAAATTTCATTCCCCTCGCAGTAAGCAATTTCTCTCATGTATCTTCATAAAACATTTCTTTTGCTTTATTTCACTTTCTCGATTGTATCGTGACATATATAATTCCATTTTCTATAAAAGCTGATTGATAAATTTTGATTTGTCTACCTGCTCCTTCATCTCAACAAACTGATTTTGCAATTCCATACTAGGAATATAGACCTTGATACTTTGCAATTCCTGAGCATTGATATTAGCCTGATTAACTGCACCTTTTGCCATTCCTCGAAGAATACTCTTTATTGCTTCTAAGTTCATATATTGAGAAAATATCTCAGGCAACAACTTTTCATTGAGCCTTACTCGTATAATATATCCTGCAATAACCATATCTTCTGGCAAATCAAAAACTGCAGTCTTTCCAACTAATTCAATGCTGTTTGTCCTATTAAAAAGGACATCTCCTTTTCGCACAACACACTTTTCAATTTCATCATCTGAAATATCTATATATTTCAAGTCTTTCAAATCTAAATGTCCATCTGAAGTAAGATTATTCATCCGTAAATATGGATATTTACCTCCTTCAACAGCAGGCTTGCTTGTTCCATATCTTACATCCGTTACAATGTCTCCAACAGCGACCATTTCCCAACCTTTAGGGTTCAAAATTGGATCCCCAAACATCTCGACAAATCGGGCTTTAATAAGGTCATCCAATCTTTTCAATTCCTGTCTGCGTAAACCAATTATTTTTTCTAATCGAGAAAGTATTTCCGCAACCTTATTTTGTGTTGAAAGGTCTGGAACAACCAATTGCAATTTATTTAGTTCCTTTGCAGAAAGATGTTTTACCGTAACAAATGCAGTTCTTCTTTCAATTTCTTTAAGAACTTTCATCATAGCAAAACGAAGATATTCTTCATTTGTTCCTTTTTTAGCAAGCAATCTACAAACTCTCTGGTTTAATAGCGCTCCATCGCATTTCCACCGGGCAATATTAAATTCCCCATCCATTCCCACAAGCAGATCTCCTGATGCCAAAATATATTCTTCAGAGTAACCTCCTGAATAATAAGTCTCTGAATATCCTCTTTTTACATCTCTTATCCGAGCCAAAGGTGGATAACAAGAATTTTCTGTAAAATATGCTGAATCAAATGCATATCCATATTGAATATCGCATATATCAATTAACTTTTTCATTTTTAATTCCCACACAAACCCGAATTTGAATAAAATTCAGCTCATATATTTCTGATGAGATGTTTTGACATTGTTTTGATTCACCATCGCATACTGCATCGTTGTATCAATTTGTGAATGTCCTAATATTTTTTGCACCTGTTCTATTGGCATTCCTTTATCTATTGCTCTGGTTGCCATGGTTCTTCGAAATTTATGGGGATGAATGCGTTCCAAATCAATTCGTCTTCCTAATTCCCTTAAACGAATTTCCACTCCGCTTATTTTTAGCCTGTCATGTGGTGCATCCAGGGTCACAAACAATGCAGAATTATTATCTTTTCGGTAATCAATATATTTTTTTAAATGCACCTTCGCTTTTGCATCAAAATATACACGCCGCTCTTTGTCTCCCTTTCCGTATACAATGCACTCACGCCCTTCCAAATCAATGTCATCAACATTCAGATTTACCAGTTCACCTACTCGTATTCCTGTAGAATATAGCAAATCTATAATTGCCAGATCCCTGATTTCTTTGCAGTTATCCCTGAGTCGTTCAATCCCTTCATCTGTAATAATGCTTTTTACTACCGTTTTAGTTTTAATCTTATGAATCCGTTTCATAGGACTTTTTAAAATATAATCTTCTTCCTCTAACCAGGAGAAAAAGCTGGAAATGTTTCTTCGAATGTTATCCACCGTAACATTTGAGCATTTATTATTTTTTTGATATTCTGCCAGATATGTCCGTATTTCCTCTGTTGTGATCTTCCTTACAGATGTTTCAATATGGGATAGCAAATGCTCTACTGTAACTTTATAATATTGAATGGTTCTTTCTGAACAGCCTTCGATCTTCTTTGCATCCAAAAACATTTTAAGAAAATCTGTATTGGATATTTCCATTTTATCAGCTTCATCCTCTGCACATACTTTTAAGATTACTTCCTGAAGTTTTTTCATTTGTGTAATTGACAGATATTCTGACATTTCATTCAGTATTTTTACTATTTTTTCTTCCATACTGGCATACTCCTTTCAAAATATACCAGCATCCTTCAACCATTTTGTTTATAGCATTTTGTTTTCCCGATACGATTCAAATATATATGACGGATTTTCGTAATATACACTGCTGTTGTAGTCATCAATCTTTGCACTGATAAAGGAATTGTATACTTTTATTAAAGCTTCTATAATCCCAATACCCTCATCTGCAGCGACCATTTTTATCAGCCGCTTATATACTTTTCCAATGTCCCAATGTGATGGAATGCTGTATTTACAATCACCCACATTGTCAAAATCTCCTTCTTTTATTCCTGCTTCTTCGATAAAATCATCACTGACTCTGTCAATGTTATCACAATGATAGACATCTGCCAGGTCATAAATTTTATCAATCCTCTGCTTTCTAAGCTTATTTACAACATCTGCCCGTGTATTCTTTGTTTTCCTGGCAATGTAATCGATCAGGCTGCATGTGTAAAATAAATCATTATCTTTTTTGCTTTCACGTCCTTCTCCTGCCATTTATAGCACCTCACAATCTCTATACTTCAGGCATTTCAATGATTCTTTGGAACAAAATGCTATCTGATGAGTTGGATACTTGAACTTTGCCAGAACCCAGAACTGTTCTCTGGTAATCGTACCGTCCATGTAATCAGAAACAAAATTATAAATCTGATCGTCTGCCATTGCACCGATTACAATATCATATTCATGGTCTTTCCCACTCCGACATGCAATTATAAAATCCAACCATTCTTCTGTCATATCTTTGAATTCTTTTATTTTCAGATTCGATTTTAAACGCACATCATAGACAGATACAACCTTCGTATCATATCTCCTGGCCCATCTTTGAGCCTGTTCTTTTATAATCGTACAGTAAAAACCGGTTCCAAAATCTTTTGTATTACGACCTTTTCTAATTTCCGGTTTCTCTACAGCCTGATATCCACCATGATACACCGTCATTATCGCCATTCAACTTCTCCCCTTTCTAGCCAAAGTATTGTTGCATCAAACTATCGAACAACTTTTGTGTTTCATCCAGTGCTTTTTGCACTTTAACTTTTGATTTGTTGACTTGGTCCAACACTCCCTCAAGTTTCTTCTGCTCAGAAATCGTTGGACAGATAATCTCTATATTCTTCAAACGTTCCTTAGATATGTTTGACATAGATTTCGCTGATCCACCAGAGATACCTTGAATAACCGGCCTAAACTCTCTATTATTGATTAATTGCCACAGGAATATGGGCGTCATTCGCTCGTTTGTGACTAAGCGAAATATCAAATCTGGCATCATAAGTTTTTCTGGTGTTTCGAAAACATAGGCTGCCATTCCAACAAGATCAGGTGTATTCTTTCTTGTAAAAAGCAAATCTCCTCTATGCACTTCGACAGATTCCACAAACTGCTTCTCATCCAAGAGAGCTTTATTTTCATATGGTCTGTAATCCCCATATGTTGCAGCACTTAACTTAAGAATTGCCGGAAATGCGCCTTCTCGTGCATTGCTATCACATGTAAAGCTTTTTCCATTATCAATTCTTTCCAGACATTCCGACAATTTTACAACATCCCATCCTTTCGGATTCTTTATTGGATCACCACGGTTTTAGTCGGATACCCTTTTCCTATAAACAACTCGACAAATCGGGCTTTGATGAGATCATCTAACTTCTGTAATTCTTCTTCTCTAAGTTTAATTACTTTGTAAATCTTATCAAGATACTCACATACTTCAATCTGTTTTTTGTGATCAAGCTCAGTTATCTCGTATCTTGATACATAATCATCCACCTTTAGATTATGAAGTCCCGTAGTTTTATTCTCAAATGCTCTTGTTCCACCTCTACGGTAATTTCCATAAAGTGAGTAAAAAATATATTTAGGAAACCACAGTGTTTGATCTTTCACCCGTAATAAACCTGTGAAATTATTAAACAAGTATGTTTTTTCTGGGCCATTAAAATAAACAACTCTACCAACTGGTTGCTTGTCACTTCCACCCGATTTTTCAATAATAACGTCTCCCGGGCGAAGATACTTTTCATCTATATTTTTCTTAATAATTGTTCGCGTAACAACATTTTTATAATCAACAACGCCTTCATTAGTAAAATTGGTCGTTCTAAGAACAGGAATTCCGTTTCCAGTCTCATCGTCAAATCCCCATTCACCAGACATTGCCTTCCCCGTTATCTCAACTAATTTTGCCATTATCTTCCCACACAAACCCGAATTTTCGAATCTGCCATCCTTTCTTCTATAATCCCAACAACCTCTCCAACTCATCCATTTCTTTTCCAATCTCCAGCTCCAGTTCCCGGATATTGGCCATGATTTCTGATGTTGGCGGATATTCCACCGGAGTGTATTCGATTTCTTTATATTTATTAATACTGAGATCATAGTCATTTTCTACAATATCTTTTTTCGGTACCATAAATGACTGGTCTGTTCGTTTCCGTTCTGCTTCTTTATCAAGGTTTTTAAAACGCTCTACAATATCCGGAATGTCATTTTCTGTGACAGGAGTACGTTTATCGTCCAGGCTGAATCCGTCTGCTTCCATATCGTAGAACCATACCTGATCAGTTCCGCCGTGTTCTGTTTTTGTAAAAATAAGGATTGCTGTGGATACTCCTGCATAGGGTTTAAATACACCGGAAGGCATAGATATTACAGCTTCCAGTCTCTGATTTTCAACAATTTCCTTACGGATGGATTTATGTGCCCGTGATGATCCGAAAAGTACACCATCTGGTACAATACAGGCGCATCTTCCTCCAATTTTCATAACCCTCAGGAACAAAGCAAGAAATAAAAGTTCTGTTTTCTTTGTCTTGCAAACTTTAAGAAGATCTCCGGAAACAGATTCTGCATCCAGGCTTCCTTTAAAAGGAGGATTTGCCAGCACAAGAGAATACTGATCTTTATCTGTATTCTGATCAGATAAGCTGTCCCGATACTCAATATAAGGATTTTCTATTCCGTGAGTCATCATATTCATAGCTCCAATACGAAGCATGGTACGGTCCATATCGTACCCATGGAACATATGATTCATGTAATGATCTTTTTTCTGCTTATCATAAAAAATTTCTTCTTTTCTTTTTTCTTTCAGATATTCTCCTGCTGCAACCAGAAATCCGGAGGTTCCACATGCCGGATCACAGATAACCTCATCACTGGACGGATCCATCATCTCAACCATCATCCGGATAATATGTCTTGGTGTACGGAACTGTCCATTCCGTCCGGACTGAGCTATTTTTGAAAGAAGATATTCATATACATCTCCTCTGACATCTGCTGTCTGGATTTCATTCATAAGTTTGTAAATTTCATCCAGAGAATCCACCACTTTGGATAAAAGGAGTGGTGTCGGAAGCTTAAATATCGCATCGTCCATATATTTGGAATATGCACTGTTTTTATCATTATGAAGATTTTTTATAAACGGAAATACCCATTCCTGCATGATCATATACATTCTGTCTGCCGGAAAATCATGGAATACGGACCATTTCAGCTGACTTCCGTCAATTGTTCTCTCACCTATTTTTACTTCTCCGGAAAAAATACTCTGAAATGTCAAGCCAAGCATTGCACTTTCTCTTGCACGCATATTATCGGAATCATCCAGATCATGAATAAACATCAGGTATGTAATCTGTTCGATTACTTCCAGTGGATTGACAAGTCCTCCTGCCGCAAATATATCCCATAAACCATCTATTTTGTTTTTTAATTCACCAGTGATCATTTTTTATCTCCCATCTATCGTTCATTATTCCAGGTATATTTCGTATACCTGCCGCCGCCGATTTTTAAAATTTTTTCTGCTGTCAGTAATTCTGCCAGTGTTCTCTGTATCGTTACCACACTGATATCCGGACATTTTTCTGCGATTTCCTTTTTTGTAATTGTACCCGGAGTATTTTTTATAATCTCTTCTATTCGCTCCGGTTTTGATATATTCTGCGTTATCAGCAATTTTATTCTTGAAGAAAACTCTCTGTATGCTCCTGCGATAACGCCAAGCATATATTTTACAAATGGTATATAATCATTCTTATTCTCATACCAGTTCTCAGAACTTTCCCTTAAACATTCATAGTATAATTCCTTTGAATTTTCTATCATTCTCTCGATACTGATATATTTTCCCACAATATAGCCGGATCTGTACAAAAGTAACAGTGTAAGTAAACGGCTCATTCTTCCATTGCCGTCATTAAACGGATGTATGCATAGGAAATCCAGAATAAACATCGGAATCAAAAGAAGTGGATCTATTTCTCCTGTTGCCATTGCCTCTTCAAATGCTCTGCATAGTTCTTCCATTGCTTCCGGTGTTTCCCAGGCCG
>ENA-OPDJ01001862-OPDJ01001862.1-human-gut-metagenome-genome-assembly--contig:-NODE-1862-length-10143-cov-3.160488_pt1 | contig 10143 bp, 14 predicted proteins | sample MGYA00241621_ERZ501505 | MGnify/ENA primary metagenome ERZ501505 (study PRJEB25962, sample SAMEA2042624) | human gut metagenome | biome: human gut; feature: human-associated habitat; material: faeces... | reverse complement strand
GGCGCCAAAAAGCGCCTGACCGAATACGACCGTGCCGACGTCGTTGTCGGTATCCGATTTCACAAGCACAAGCGACTCGCAAAAGCCGCTTGGCGTCGTGTGGATCCTTACCGTATACTGTCGGCCGGTCTTTACCGCGAGAGCAAGCTGATTGAGCTGTTCTCCTGAAAGCGTGTCTCGGCTGCGCTGCCGGAGCAGTGTGATGAGTTTGACGGTCTTTTCCTCCTCGGTCTTGAACATGAACGATGTGTTTTTCAAGAAATGCCCTCCTTTCCCCAAAAAATAAAGCGCACGCAATCGGTGGAACCATTGCATGCGCCATTTTGGCAAGTATGTGTTTTAAGGTCGGTCAGGTCTCGTCAGGGTAATACGAGTTGCCGCCGCCAAACGGCTCATACCCCGTAAAACCGGGAAGCTGTTCCGGCGGCAATGCGGACTGCTCCTGTTTATCTTGAACGGGAACTGCCTTTTGTGCCGTCTGCGCATCCTGCTTGGGAAGCGCGCTTGCGGCGTACTCGATGTTGACGGCTCTGATGGTCGGCCATGTGGTGATCTCGCCGGTCTCCCGGTTGACCCACGGCTTCATATCGAAGTTGCCCATCACGTTGATGTGGGAGCCCTCCTTGAGGTTCATCCTCCGCACGCGCTCGGCAAGGTCGTCGAAGGCGTTGACGTTGAAGTTCACCCAGCGAGTTTCCTTATCGGCGCGCTTGTCATACACTTTGCAGCCGATCTTGAAGCTGAGCATGCGCCCATCCTCGGAAGAGTGGAATGCCGGAGCGCCGCCATATCCCTTGGATATGACCGCATCCGTTACCAGTTGCATCATCATGTTGATTATCTCCTTTCGTTTTGGGGTAATAAAAAAGCGCCAAACGGCGGATAGGCCGATTGACGCTAAAGTAACTTGGAAACTGTGCGAATCCATACGGATTGCTTGGAAACTTACAGCGTAAGTATATCACGGGGATTTGGGTTCGTCAATGACGGAAGATGTCCGCTGCTCGATAAGGATGTAGTCGTAGATAAGCAGCGCCCCGTCCCGTTCGTATACCTTAGCGCTCTCTTGGATATAGAGGCGCAGCTTTGCGCCGGCTCTATATCCTCTCCTGTGCTGTTTGAGCTGTATGCGCAGGATCTTCCCGTCGGCTTCCAGCGTCACCGTCTTTACGCGCTTGAACAAAATGGACTTCGTGACCTCTGCGCAAATCCCTTCCACTATCACATATCGCTTTCGGTCGGCTATATGAAACAGCCAGACTGCGCTTGCGAAGCTGAACAGCATAAAGCCAACGCCTGGCAGCACAAGCAAAGCGTCGTATCCCATCAGCAGGAATACCACGCTGAACAGGAGAAAGGCGCAGCCCATCAGGCCGCGCCGCAGGATCTGCCGCTGAAGAGCGGCGGGGATCGCTTTGAAACCGTCTCGTATGCGCATGGAACACCTCAAATCAGAATGATACGCCTCTTCTTCAGAAGGCTGAGCAGAATGCTTACCGCGCCGGGCAGCGCTGGAGAAAGCTCCATCGCCGCTTCCAGCGCGCCGTCGAAGATATTTTCCTTCGTATAGATCAGCTCTACCACGCGCTGCCGATTCTCCGCGCCCAGGTATTGCGCTTTCGGCTCAATGCCCGCTTCGGCCAGCTTAACAAGCTCCGCCGCGGTCAGGCGCAGACCCGCCTCCCTGATCCAACGCAATAGCCGCCTTTCATCGGGTTCAAGCCCCCAGTATGGCAGCTTGCGCTGGCGCGGCGCGATCACGCAGTTGACGAGTATGCGAAACACCTCGCTCGTGAACTCCTTGCCCGGCTGCGATTCGACGAGTCCAACCTTCTCAAGCGCGGCCAAACGCGCTTTTCCGAGATACTGAACGCCGGTATGCCCGGCCAGCCAATCCCGCGCCTGTTCGTTTTGCAGCTCATGTATGCGGCCGCAGCGGTTGATCGTGATCGCGCCCCGGCATTGATTTATCAAAAGACCTTTGGATAGATACAGCATATTGAAGCACCGCCTTATCTTGTTCTTGAACTATTACACAAGCGACGTTTCGGTTTTACAACAGTTCCATCAGTTTATCTGCACGGCCACCACCAGTAGCCGGCCGTTTTTGCCAAACCCGCCGGACCTGTCGCAGGTCACGAGCGTCAACAGTCTGCCATCGGCAGGGGCGTAAACGTTGGTTTCATACAGCGCCCGTGCCTTAATCGACTGCACAAAACCAACAAATGCATCATCCGATATGAAGTCCTGTTGCAGGAAGTTAAACTGCTCCAATGTGCCAACGTCCAAATGACAAACGGCAAGTATCTGCCAAGTCCCGGTTCGATGTGGCGTATCGAACTGGAGCGTCTGGTGCTTTTCCCAATAGCTCTGCTTCTTGAATTTTGTTAGCTGCGAGAACATGAGGCTTGACGAACCACCCATGTTATGCCCGAATACGATGGTATTCCGATCCAGCGGGTTTAGGTTGTTCTGATAGTCCATGAAGATCGTACCGCAGCTCGCTTCCTTCCGTTTGAAGCTCCTGTTCAGGTAATACTCGTTGTCCTCCGCCTGCACAACAGGGTAATTGACCTTGGTGCCGGGGATATACAGCCAACCCGCCGTATCGTTGTTTTGAGCAGTCAGGGCGTCAAAATCAACAGATACCCGCTGCTTTGTCTTATTGCTGCCCGCATCGGGAGCGGGTGCGCTCGTAGAGGGCGCAGACGTGGTGGGCGTAGATGTCGAGGGCGTGGTTGATATGTCCGGCTCGGCTACTTCCTCCGGCGTGGCGCTCTGCTCCGGCGTTGGGCTCGGCGGCGCAAGCTCTATGATGACAATATCGTCGTCCGGCCGCAGCACATCCTCCGCGATGTCCACATAATCCGCTTCATATCCCGCATACTCATTGGCTTCGATGACCCATGCGACGCCAAGCGCAATGGCAGCCGCAAGCAAAAGGCCCATCGCGCACAGCAAAATGATTCTCTTTTTATCCATACCACACCTCACAGCAGTTTCATAAGCACGATCGCCAGCACCACGATGACGATGGCCGAAGCACCCACAACGATGATCTGCTTGATAAGCCCTTTATCCAGCTTTTCTTTGAATGCGCCGTCGTCCAGTGTGGGCGTATCGTCGTAGTACCCATCGTAGCCCTCATCCTGCGGATCGGGCGGCGGAGCGTCTGGTCGGCGCTTTATGGGCTTGGGCTTATGCTTCTTTTTCTTGGTTTGCGGCGCTCTTTGTTTAGGTTCTTCCTTGGGAACACCGCTTACGGGTATCGTTGCGCCGCATTCCATGCAAAAAGCGGCGTCATCCAATATGGACGCGCCGCAATAGGGGCAATACCTCATTTCAAAACTCCTCCTTTTCCGGTCGTAATGACCGGCCGCTCAACAGAAGTTTCGACGCTAGGAGTATAACACAGGCGGATTTGCGTGTCATCGGCGAGAACCCGCCATCCGCCTGCCAGTAATATGACAAGCCCTTGCGGCTGCCTTTTGATTGAGATATACTAAGCCCGTAAAGTATCCAAGCCCTTCCGCTGGAAAGGCACAGTTTCCAAGTATTCAAAGCGTCCTTAGGCTTTATGCCTCGGGGCGCTTTTTTCATATAGATTCGGCCGTGTATTCGGCCCATAACTCATATCTTCGGAACGCGCACGCGCTCCGTTTTTATATGCCAAATTCAGCACAAAAGAAAGGAAATCGAACCATGAACGCACAGGAAAAGCGGCTCACGGAAGAACAAAGCGCATTTGCGGAAAAGCATCATCATGTGGTTATGGACTTCCTGCGGCGCAAACGGCTCCCGGAAAGTGAGTTTTACGATGTGGTGATCTTTCGGTATCTGAGGGCGGTGCAGCTCTACTGCATCAATCCCCAACTGCGCAGGTGCAAATTCGAGGCTATCGCCTTCAAGGCGATGGACTGGCAAATGAAAAGCTACTGGCGCAAGGCCTATAAAACGCTCGATAAGACGTTGAGCCTTGACTAGCAGCTTGCAGGCGGCGGATTGACGCTTCACGATGTCGTCCCCGCCGATGACTCTGACGCGGGCGAAGCCGCTTGCGACACACTGACAGCGGAGGCGTTGCTCGCGGCGTTGTCCGACGAACAGCATACGCTTCTTGGCCTGCGTCTCGACGGTTATTCCGTGAAGGAAATCGCAGGCCGCATGGGCATGTCATGTGCGCAAGTAGAGGATACGTTTTCCTGTATCCGAAGTATTGCAACAGCGATTGCGTGATGGCGCCACATTATACAAGAAACAGGAGGTGAAACAGTCTTTTTGAAGGACAAATCTATCATCCCTATCATATCTCAAAAAAGGAGTGAACCGAATGACGCAAACAGATACACCGGATATTCAGCGAATGAAGGAACTTATCGGCATTCTCAAACGTGCCGACACAGCCTACTACAAACATGACGCCCCCGTCATGACCGACAGGGAATACGATGCTCTCTATGACGAGCTGAAAATGCTGGAGGATGCCTCCGTCATTACTTTATCCGGCTCGCCTACGCAAAAGGTTTCAGGTGAAATACTGGATGGCCTTACGGAGGTGGAGCACACCCGGCCTATGCTCTCCGCCGCCAAGACCAAGTCGGTGGACGAGATTGTCCGCTTTATCTGCCGTCACGCAGCGCTTGTTTCTTGGAAGCTGGATGGTCTGACTCTTGTCCTCAGATACGAGAACGGCAAGCTGAAGCAGGCCATTACCCGCGGTGCTGAAGGGCGCATCGGTGAGGATGTGACACACACAGTCAGAGTCATGCTCAATGTACCTTTGACCATCCCGTACACGCAGCCTCTTGAGGTTCGCGGCGAAGGCGTGGTCGGCTGGGCGAACTTCGAGCAGCTCAACGGCGAGTTGGATGAGCCCTATACCCATCCACGTAGCTTGGCTGCCGGGAGCATCCGCAAGCTCGACGCGGCCAAGGTAAAGAACCGTATACTGGAGTTCGTGGCTTTTGACCTGATCTCCGGCGACAGCTTCACCTTGAAGCATGAGCAGTTGGCGTTCCTGTCAAAACTGGGCTTCGATGTGGTGCATCATCTCCCCTTGGGCGATCTGCCCACAGAGCCGCAGATCCGAGCGGTCATAGACTGGTTTAAGCCTGAGAAATGTCCGTATCCCGTGGACGGCCTCATTGTGGAATACGATGATATTGCCTACGGCGAGAGCCTGGGCGCGACGAACCATCACGAAAACCGCATCATGGCGCTCAAGTGGGCGGATGAGCTGTACGAAACCGAGTTTCTTGGCTTCGAGCTTGCTACGACCCGCACCGGCATGGTATCCATCACCGGAAAGTTCAAGGATGTGGTTATCGACGGCGCCACAGTTAATCGTGCCTATCTCCACAATCTCGACATTGTCGAGAGCTTTCAACTGGGGATCGGCGACAGGGTTCAGCTCTATAAAGCAAACCAAATCATCCCGCAGCTTGCCGAAAACCTCACGCGAAGCGGAACGGCGGCGCTCCCCAGCGCCTGCCCTTGCTGCGGTGAACCCATCATCGTAAAGGAGACCACCGGCGGCACACGCTTTCTACATTGCGTGAACACGGACTGTCCCGCGAAGCTGGTGGACAAGTTCGTGCATTTCTGTGAGCGGACCCGCATGAACATCGAGGGCTTGTCGGCAAAGACGCTGGAAAAATTCATCGATAGGGGCTGGATCAAAAGCTTCGGCGACCTATATGAGCTGGAACGATACCACGACGAAATCGTTAAAACGGAAGGGTTCGGTGAAAAGTCCTTTGCACGGCTTCAGGCCAGCATTGACAAGAGCCGGAGCTGCACACTGAACCAGTTCATTGCGGGGTGTGGCATCCATACCGTAGGCCGAACCGCCGGACGTGTCATAAGCCGTCACTTCGGCGGGGAGTGGGAAGCGTTCGAGCAAGCCATCAAGGACGGGTTCGACTTCACACAGCTTCCGGACTTCGGCCCCACCATGCATGAAAACATCTATTCCTGGTATTCCGACGCGAGAGTTGAAAAGCTATGGCGTCCGGCGATACAACATCTTAATTTCAGAAAGGAAATGACTACTATGGCAAACACGAGCAACCCCTTCTATGGTAAAACAGTCGTAGCGACCGGAAAGCTTGAAAACTACACCCGAGACGGCATTCAGACCCGGCTACTACAGCTTGGCGCAAAACCCGCAAGCGCTGTAAGCAAGGCTACTGATTTTTTGATTGTCGGCGAGAACGCCGGTTCTAAGCTGGCCAAAGCGCAGCAGCTCGGCGTGGCTACGCTTACCGAGCAGCAGTTTGAATCCATGCTGGCGTGACCAGCGCTAATAAAAAAGGGAGGAAACATCATGTCAGAAAGCAACGCAATCGCAACCATCAACAGTATGGAGGGTTTTCAGCGTCTTGCACAATTCAGCACTTCTGCCGCCGCCAAGGAGCTTGCCGGGTTCAATATGCGCTTTGACCGTGTCAAAGTGCCTTCCGGCGGAGGTTTGACATTCATGCTTCCGGAGCCTGATGCCAATGGTAACACCGATTTCCGTGAGATCAACGCCGTTATCCTGAAGCATCACCCCATGCAAAGCTACTTTCAAGGCAAGTATACCGGCGGCAATGCCCGTCCGGAATGCAGCAGCATGGACGGCAGTTTCGGTGTTGGCTCACCCGGAGGAAACTGCGCGAGATGCTATCTCAATCAGTTCGGCACTGCGGAGAACAACAGCAAGGCCTGCAAGCGCAAGCACAGGATCTATATTCTAAAGGAAGGTGAGATCTTTCCAATCATTCTCGACCTCCCTACGCTTTCTGTAGAAGGCTTTGGAAAATACCTGCGCAGGCTCTTGACCGTTGGCAAAGACCCGGGTGCTATCGTGACGCGGTTTGCGCTTAGAAAGGCGGCCAATAAGGGCGGAATGGACTATTCACAGGTGACCTTTACAGAAGGGCGTGACCTTTTGCCCGAGGAGCTTACCGCCGTGCGCAGGCTTGCCGCTCAGGTACAGGCGTACAGTTCTTCCGTTGATTACGATGCCGACGAGCCGGACACTGTGAGCGGGGATGTCATACCCGATTACGATCCAGAAACCGGTGAACTTCTGGCGCCTGCCGTGCAGGGCTTCTGATTTTACCATTAACCCATTTGCAGCCGGGCGTCTTTGGGCCCCCGGCTCTTCTTTTAGGAGCTTGTTTATGTTAAAGGATAAAGATTTATTTCTCAAAGCGGAGACGCAAACTGCGCTTTGGCTTCCATGGGACACGGTTGGCCAGCTTATCGGCGATAAGTTGGAAAAGCTTTTGCAAATGACATTTCACGTTCGAGCGGAATACCGCGATGCGGACTACTGGTATTGCGAGTTTGGGATGAATTACATTGATATTTTTACGCAGGAACGGCTGTTTATGGCTATTGACGCTATAGAGGATGAACGGCAGGAGATGATGGGCTGCGGCGGTGCGCGAGACGGCAGCGGTTTACCTGTCAATTCACTTGGTATGGAAGTTTCAAAGAAGATACTCTTGCTGGCACTTGGCGTTGATAATATGTGTATTATTTCTCTGTCTACAGATAGCGGCACGGTTTATATATACACCGTTTCGGATATAACGATTTATGAGAATACGGCGGATATGAGCCTGCCCGTCATGGACGGGAAAACGTTTGTGTTGGTGACCTGCTATCCGTTTAGATATAGCGGTCATGCGCCGGGGAAATGCATAGTAACGGCGCGGCGCATTGGCAGAAAGCAAGTAATCGCCGCTTTGCACCTTTGCGACTTCGCCTGCGAATGATTATAGTGTTATTTATTAAGGTATTTTGAAAGGAAGATTGCCATGTTATCTTTTGAAAACGTACTTGATTGTTTTGCGCTGGTTATTCAGACAGGAATCTGCGAAGTGCTGCTAACTCGCCACGGATATGTGGTAATGGAGTGGGACGAGGAAGAACGTGAATGGTTCAACGTAACTCATTGCGATACTCCCGCGGCATTGCGCGAAGCAATTCTTTCGGCGTATGAAGGATATCTTCAACTCTCGCTCATCACGGATTGCCACAACCCCACCGAAAAAGAAATACGCACGATACAAAAAAGGAGCGCTGATTTGCGGCTCCTTTGCAATGCACACGGCAAGATGACGGTTATCTGACGCCGGCCTGCTCCTTTTCGCGCAGCGCTTCCAGTACGCTCAATATGAAATGCAGGGACGCTTCATCAGATACGTCCAGCAGGCGGTCTATCTCTTTGCGAGTATCTGTGCGCGCGCTTTCGTTTTTGCTGAAAACGACGCCGTCCAAGGATATATTCAAGATTTTGGTAATCTCGAACAGTATTTCAATCGATGGCTTACGATGGCCGCTTTCGATATGCTTCACGTGCGTTGGAGATACCTCCAGCTTTTCCGCCAGCTCTTCTTGCGTATTTTTCTTGTTTTTGCGCCCTTTACGGATATCTTCCCGCAGCAGCGCCAGTTCCTTTTCACACTTCATATTCCTGCTCCTATATTTATTAGCTTAGCGTACCCATATCTGATTGAAAATAAGCTCAGAGTATTTTAAAATATCTCTTATAGCTAACCATTCATGGTGCATTAAGCTATTCATAGGAGAATATGCTACATAATGAAAAGGAGGTTTATTCCATGAGAACACCAACTGATTTCAGTAAATCTACAGACGTGCCCCAGAACAATAAAGCCTTACTAATACCAGTACATGAGGCTGAGAAAGACTATCCGCATTCGCCCATCTCAGTCCGAGAGATTCTAGACGGAGCACAGCAAAAATACGCTTTTACCGAAGCGCAACTCAAGGAACTGGAGGAGATTATAAAAGAGCAGGAAAAATTTTGAATCTGCCCGTCATATTTGCTCATGCAAAATTGTCTATCTTTATAGTTGGGAGGATGAGTATATATGACCTGTATGGCAACACCAGAACAGACATGCATTGTACAAGTTATACTTGAACATGAGGAAGCCTTCAATTTACGGCAGCATAGGCGCAATGAAACTATGCTAAAGAAGCGCATACTTGATTTCATCCATCAGCTACGTCAAAGAGGGTTCAGGCATTTCATCATATTTATAAACACTACCGTAGACTTCTGGCTTGCGGAACTTTTATACTTCATGAATAGGGGCGATAGAAAAGCTGCTTTCTCCTATTCGCTCTATCTTACGCCGGCAGATGCGGAGAACATGAGCGAATGGGCCGTGGAAGAATACTATTTTGATGAGATTATTCGTAATGCCGCAAAGATTCATTGGTGTCGCGGCCATTGGTATATGCCGGATTCTCCGCTGATGTTGTTGGACCTGACATGCCATTCGACCTCAAACAGGTATTGCCGCTGAGCATAACATATTCTTTTGTAGGTTACATGGCGGCATGGTATTATAATCATAAAATGTAGGGCGGAGATAGTTACTTGGGGATTCGTTATGGATGTGCATGAACTGATCAGAGTTTTTTTGAAAGAAGAAAATCGGAAGGAACTTTCGCTGTATGCCTATATGTTGATGGGAAACAAAAACGACGCTTTGGATTTACTAAGTGATCTGTTGATCGAAATCTATGAAAATCCAAAGATGCAGGATGCGATAGATCCTATCCCTTACTTCAAAACCGTGTTGCACAATAGGGCATGCAACATTAAGAAAAGGAACAGCCGGATGATTCCGCATGCCCCGGACATGCTGTCGGGAACAGAGCCAAAGCTATATGACGATACGGAGCGGGAGCACGAGGACATGCGCGCGCGGCAGGAGTGGCTAAACAGACTTCTGATATCATATTCACCTGAAATCGCCGATGCGTTTCTCAGATGCTATATGGATGGCTACTCGGTAAAGGAGCTTGCTGCGGAACTCAACATGAGCGAAAATGCGTTGTCTCAACAATTTTGTCGTATGCGAAAGAAAATGAAGCACGACTACGCTGGGGTGTTAGAAATGATGTTGTTTGTGTTAATGAGACTTTAATTGCGAAAAAGAGGTGCGGTTAAAAATGATTAGGAAAAAAGCAAATGTGCTTTCCGTTGGAGAAGAGTTTACACTCTCCCGTGCTGAAGCGGAACGAAGGTTAAAAATAGAAGGGTATCCAAGCTTGGAGCAAATCATCCAGCGTACTAAAGCAAAGGCGGATTGGCCTGACGAGCGCTGGGATGAA
>ENA-OPDJ01001859-OPDJ01001859.1-human-gut-metagenome-genome-assembly--contig:-NODE-1859-length-10161-cov-2.733624_pt1 | contig 10161 bp, 6 predicted proteins | sample MGYA00241621_ERZ501505 | MGnify/ENA primary metagenome ERZ501505 (study PRJEB25962, sample SAMEA2042624) | human gut metagenome | biome: human gut; feature: human-associated habitat; material: faeces... | reverse complement strand
GACGGCTGACTGCATCCATACGGATTCCGTCAAAATGGAACTCACTCAGCCAGTAATTTGCTGCCGACTGTAAGAAACATCGTACTTCCCCTCTGGAATGCATGAAATTACAGCTTCCCCATTCGCTTTCACCTACTGCCGCATTTGGATATTCATACAGACAGGTTCCGTCAAATTCTTTCAGTCCATAATAATCGACTGCAAAATGTACCGGAACAAAATCCATGATCACACCAATTCCTGCCTGGTGACACTCATCCACAAATTTTTTCAGCTCATCCGGTGTTCCATAACGTGCGGTCGGCGCAAAAAATCCGGTATTCTGATATCCCCAGGATCCGTCAAAAGGATGCTCGGAAAGCGGCATCATCTCAATATGAGTATAATGATTCTTTTTTACATAAGGAATCAGAAGCTTTGCAAGCTCAATATAAGTATACCAGTCGGTCTGCCCTTCTCCTTTTTTTCTCCAGGATCCTGCATGGATCTCATAGATATTGACCGGACTGTCAAATCCAACTGTCCGGTTCTTCATCCATTTTTCATCCTTAAATTTATAACTATAAAGATCCGTTAAGATTGAGCAATCTCCTGGTCTTAATTCCATCTGGAAGCCATATGGATCACAGTGCTCTACCCTTCCGCCATTTGCTGTGTAAATGCAGTACTTATACAGCTGACCAGTCTTCGCCGGAATCGGCTCTGACACATATACACCGCTCTGTCCCTCCTGATACATCGGGATCTCTGTCCAGTTACTGAATTCTCCAAATACGCACACTCCTTTTGCCGATGGCGCAAACACACGGAAAATAAAATTTTCACCCTCTTTATGCGCTCCAAAATAACGATATACATCAAAAAGATGCCCTGTATAAAACTCCTTCCGCATCTCTTTTCCCCCTGTTTATTTATTTTTTTGAAAAGATATGTTTGATAAAAACATACATTACAATAGCAAATGCCATCAGATATCCAAACGCACCAATTGCCGGAATCCCCCACAACCTTGGCTGCATATTGGTTGTACAGATAATGCTGGAACTGATCAGAAGTGCCATCACCCACAGCCCCATTACAATATTCCGCACCAACCTCCTTAGCAACCCGGAAAGCTCATCCGAAGTATGAAGATCCAGATTGACTCTGGTCTGTCCTTTCATGTGACCCTGCAGGATGTCTGCTGCAAGGGAAGGAATATCCATTGCCTTGTGAAGAGAACGATACAGTCTTTTTGCATCATTCTTTATCTCTTTTTTCCACTGTTCCTTCGTCAGAAAGCTCTCCTTCATCCGTGCCGCCGCAATCTCAACCATGTTGATCTGCGGACTGATCTCGGCAAGCACCCCTTCCATATTGGCGAGTCCTCTTGCAAGCATAGTAAGTCCATGAGGCATGGAAATTTTATTTTCCTTCATCACTTCCATCAGATCCTGCATAACTTCCGCAATATCGATATCACCCATATCAATCGTTCCATATTTTGCCATCAGATTATTGATATCTTCATACAGCTTGCTCTGATCCGGCTTTCCGCGGAACTCGCCAAGTGCCATCACCGCTTCCTGGATCAGACCGATGTCATTCTCTGCCACACCTTTGACTGCATTGCTGATCTGTTCCCGGTCACGCTCGGTAAGTCTTCCCATCATTCCCATATCGATCCAGACAATCTTTCCTTCCTGGATCCGCACATTTCCCGGATGGGGATCCGCATGGAAAAATCCATCCTCCATGACCTGTTTGATGAAATTATCCACATATTTCGTTCCAATCTCATTAAGGTCATAGCCATTGGCCAGAAGATTGGCTTTGTCATTGATGGCAAAACCGTCAATATATTCCATCACCAGAATATGAGGAGAAATATACTCTCGGTAAAGAATTGGCACTTTAACAAAAGCCACATCTTTATTCTTCTTGGCAAATTCCGCCATGTTGGCAGCTTCTGTCAGGAAATTCATCTCCTCCTGGGTCACTGTCCACAGCTCGCTTAAAACCATGTTCAAGTCCACCATACCCTTGATGCTTACCGGCGGCATCAGACGCACAGCCTTATGCATCAGGCCGATATCCCTTGCCATGGTTTCATAGATTCCCTTACGCTGAACCTTGATCACAACTTCTTCTCCGGTTTTCAGCGTAGCGCGGTGAACCTGGGCAATTGAAGCAGCACCCAGCGGTTTCTGCTCAATATGCTGAAATTCTTCCTGCCACGGACACCCCATGGATTCCTCCAGAACCTCGATGACCTGGGAAAATGGCATGGGTGGTACATCCGAGCAGAGTTTCATCAGCTCATCACAGTATCTCTTGGGAAGAATATCGGAACGCAGGGACATAATCTGACCCAACTTAATATAAGTTGGGCCCAGATCTTCCAGTATGAGCCGGAGCTTCTCAGGCGAAACACCCCGGGTAATGGCATGCTTTTTCAGAACAGCTGTGATCTCTCTCAGCCGTTCTCCATATCCGCTGTTCTCTTTCTTCTCCTGTTCTTCTCCGCCCATAAGCTTCTCCATTTACAACAATATCGTCAGATGAACTTATTTACCAGGATTTCCTGACGTTCATCTATTGGCTCTTACGCCACCTGGCTGTACTGCCGGAATTCTTCCAGAATAATCTGCTGCTTTTTCTCGATGCTCAGTCTGCAGCCGCTTCCTCATTCCCGTCAGCTTTTACTTCCGGCTCTGCTGCTTCCGGTGCAGCTTCCTCAACCGGTTCTTCTGCTGTCTCAGCAGCCTCTTCTTTCTCCCTGGCAGCCTCAGCCTGCATGCTCTCGATCTGAGCCTTCACAGCTGCCAGCTGCTCCGGTGTGAGTTTGGAGATTGTTGCCTTCAGTTCTTCCTGTTCATTCTTTCTTGCCGCGTTTTCTTTAACAGAATCCGCTGCAGTTTTAACTGTTGACTTGATGTTGTGCTTCAGTTCCTGATTGAGAACCTTTCCCTGCTCAACGGTAAGCTCGCCTTTTCTGACCAGTTCATCCAGGATCTCCTTGGATTTCTCTGCTGTTACTGCTGCTGTACCAATTCCTACTAATAAGATTTTTTTCAGTCCTTCACCTAATTCCATAATAATTCTCCTTTCCTGAAACCGGCCGCGGCAAAGCCATTATACTATATACCCCGCGGCACGCCTTATCCCAAAACAACCATTTACTTCTCTTACCATATTCCCAGAAAAACAAGCCCTTTCGGAACAAAAATGATCAGCCCGACAATCGCTGCCATGATCGCTGCGATCAGTACTGCTCCGGCTGCTGTGTCCTTGGCGATCTTTGCCAGAGGGTGACGTTCTTCTGTCACAAGATCTACCACAGCTTCCACTGCCGTATTTACCAGTTCCAGCGCCATCACCATTCCGAACAGTCCCAGGCAGATACACCACTCCGTCACGGAAATTCCAAGGATCAGCCCTGCGATCACCACAAGAACTGCCACCGTACAGTGGATCTTCATATTTCTTTCCTGGCGGATACAGGTAAAAATTCCCTGAAACGCATAACCGAAACTTTTATATAACGGGTCCTTTTTTCTGCCTGCCATGTTCCTCACCTGATTTCCTGTGTGAATGATCCCCTCCATTGGGAATTATGGAATTATTATAACAAGTTTGCAGGAATATTTCCAGTATTTCAGAAAATTTATGAATATTTAAGGAGTATGTGCGGTTATTCACAGACAACTTTCAACCACATATACTCCCGATCTTATCCTATATTATTCCACATTTTTCAGTGCTTCATCCATAGGCACATGACGGATTCTCCGAAATTCCAGCACTGCTACCACTGCATAAGTCGCGATTCCGATTGCCATCATTTTTACATAGATCATCGGATCCACCCACATAGTAATCCAGCCTGAGATGCTGGAAAGCATCATCTCGCGGAACAGAACTTCCATGATCTGCCGCTCAATAGGAAGGCTTAACAGCAGGCAGATCACCACCACAAGAGAAGTGGAAAGTATATACAGCCGGCTGATTTCGCCATCGGTATAGCCGAGAATCTTTGTCATAGATATCGCCTGGGCATTTTTTTCAATAATGACTTTGGAAAGCAGATAGATCACCACCAGGAAAATGATCACGGAAAATCCATACATCATTCCCATCATATCTCCCATGGAAACATCCAGCTGTCTGGATATTTTTGTAAGAGATTCCAGGTCGATGACAGAACCGATATATTTTGAATCGATATCCTTGATCTCCGTATTGGAAAAATATCCGCCAAAATAATCATCTCCCAGTTCAAACACCTCATTCAGTTTATCCCGCTCCATAAATACGCAGAGACTTGCGGTGTAATCATAAATCCCGTCTACTTTAAAGGAATATTCATCCTTCTCGTATTTTTCCTTCAAAATTATAGTATCGCCCTCTTTGATCCGGAATTTATCTGCATAGGCACTGGAAATATATACCCCGTCCCCGGAAAGATCTGCATGGATATACTGGCTTTCCGGCTCCACACCATAGAGAACGATCTCCTCGCTTTTATATTTGCCTGGCATGGTATTCAGGGAATAGGCGGAAAATTTTTCCGCATCTTTATTGTCCGTTCTGGTATCCATATAATATTCCAGAAGGGAAATCATGCCATCCAGCTTGTTTCCTGAGGAAACACTTGCCGGAACGCTCAGCATATACTGATATTTCGCCAGCATGTTCTCCTGGATCTCCAGCTGATAATGATCCAGCGCAGACGGCAGGAGCATTCCGAAAAACAGCAGCAGATTGGCAAAAATAACGCCCACAAACAACACCAGATAATTGCTGACATTCTGAAAGATCACACGAAGGCGGAATCTGGAAAAGATTCCGATCTTCGGGCTTAAATACATGGCGCGTTTCTGTTTTTTTCCGGAAAAATCCCTTCGCAGGAATTTAAGAGGTGAAAGCTGCAGACGATACCTGAGCACCGCATAATTGATCAGTATCATAATGATGACCGGAACTACCGTTGTCAGAAGAAATGCCTCTGCATTCCATACAGTCACATACGTCGGCAGACTGTAACTTCCGTAATACATACCTGCGCACACGCCTTTAAAGATGGTATACCCAAGAATATTTCCGACCAGGGCACCGGCCAGTGTTACCAGCACAGGAAGCGTCATATAGTGAAGGATCAGCTCCCGCCTGGTATAACCGGATGCACGAAGGGTACCGATCACGCCCGCTTCCTTACGGATAGTATTGCTGATGGTGATCCCAAACACAAAAGCCATGATCACGATCACGATATAAAGAAGCATGACAACCATAGCCTTATCTCCACCCATATCATCGCCGGTAAAAATAATCGCCTGATTAAGATAACGTGGTACAAAGGTCTCCAGTGTCACAACATTTCCAATATCCTCCATGAGGTCCTCGGAAACCTTTTTCTCCTCTTTTTCGTTCTCCGGCTGTTTATTATAGATCCAGGCATAATTATACTGGAGCTTTTCCTGACTGAGCGTTTCAAATTCCTCCGGTGTCACGACTCCAACACCAAATTTTACAGAATCAAACATGGAATCATTGTTGTTCTGAAACAGAGCACTGTAATCAGAAAGCGCCACCAGGCCTGTGATCTTCCAGGATTTTTTGCCCCCGGTCAGAGTATCCCCCACCTGAAGGCTGTTATTATCCGCATACATTCGGTCAATGGCGATCTCGCCCTGTTCGGATGGCATTTCTCCTTTCATCAGGCAGACCTTGTTCACCTGCTCCCGGTTTTTAAAGAAACGCATGGTACTTCCGTTATCCAGAGCTTCTTCTATATAATAATTCTCGTAAAGTGTAACACCTGCTGCCTCAATGTCTTTCCACTGAGATCTGTAAACTTTTTCCGCAGTACGGAAATTTCCGTTTTCAATATTATATTTGTCAAAACTTTCGTCATAGGCTTTCAGCATGCTTCCGTCAGCCACCAGGAAGCCGGACACAAACCCGATGGTCAGTACCATCAGCAGAAAAACCACCAGATATTTTCCAAATTCCCCCTTCAGTTCCCTGGGGATCCGTTTACGCAAAGGACTCTTCATGCCTGCCTCCTTACCATTCCAAGTCTGCAGCCGGAATCTTCTGCTCATTCTGATAGTTTCTGCGGATCATACCGTCACGAAGTTTCACCACACGGTCTGCCATATCCTTGATGGCGTCGTTGTGGGTAACCATAACTATGGTGTTTCCGTATTTATGATTGACGGTTTCGATCAGTTTCAGGATTTCCTTGGAGGTATTATAATCCAGCGCACCGGTAGGCTCGTCACAGAGCAGGATATCCGGATTTTTTACAATGGCCCGTCCAATAGCTGTTCGCTGCTGCTGACCTCCGGAAAGCTGATTGGGAAGCTTTCTCTGATGCTCATAAAGTCCCAGGGTATGAAGCAATTCATCCACATCCAGAGGTCTGTCACTTAAGTAGGCTCCCACTTCAATATTTTCCCGTACCGTCAGATTGGGAATCAGATTATACATCTGGAAAATGTATCCCAGATGTTTTCTGCGGTAAAGCGAAAGTTTCTTTTCTTTCATATCTTCCAGGCGCTCCCCCTGAATGGTGATACTGCCCGCATCTGCTCCGTCAATACCGCCGATGATATTTAACAGTGTGGATTTTCCGGAACCGGATGGTCCCAGAAGCACACAGAATTCTCCTTTTTCAATCTCCAGATCGATCCCCTTCAGGACATCCACACGGCTTTCTCCTGCCCCGAAGGATTTTTTGATTCCTTTTATCTCCAGAAACATATCGTTCTCCTTCCATTTCAACCTATTTTTCCGGCATCATATTTCCGCAGCCACCGGAAAATACTGATAAATATATGTTAGTTTAGACTCACTATTTTGTCAAGAAGCTGTCGTATTTTCGTACATTTTTCGGAGGATTTCTGTCTCCTTACACCACTTGCCAAAAGGCCAAAAAACGTATATAATGTGGGAGTATCTGTATATTTTTAACCAAATAAATCTTATTTTTTTAAAGGAGTGAATATTGAAAGTGGACCCCAGCGACACTTACCAGATAATCATATTACTTATTCTGCTGGCATTGTCAGCCTTTTTCTCATCTAACGAAACCGCGCTGATGTCGGTAAACCGGATCCGTCTCCGCTCTCTTGCAGACGAGGGAAACAAGCGTGCAGCCATGGCTCTCGATATTCTTGAGAACCAGACGCCCAAGCTTCTCAGTGCGATTCTCATCGGAAACAACATTGTGAACATTTCAGCTTCTTCCCTTGCAACCACACTTGCATACAGCTTTGGCGGCTATATGGTCAGCATCGTAACCGTGATCCTTACTGTTCTGATCCTGATCTTCGGCGAGATCACCCCAAAGAACTACGCAACCATAAACGCAGAGAGACTTACCCTCCGCTATATCCCGGTCTTTAAATTCCTTATGACTGTCATGACACCGGTAATTTTTATCATCAATCTCTTTTCCAGAGGTGTGATGCGTCTGATGCGTGTAGACCCGGATGCGGCAAGCAAAGCCATGACGGAGGAAGAACTCCGTACCATCGTGGATGTAAGCCATGAGGACGGCGTCATTGAATCCGACGAAAAGGAAATGATCTACAATGTGTTTGATCTTGGAGATGCCACAGCCAAGGATATCATGGTGCCGAGAGTCCATGTTACTTTTGCAGACGTGGAATCCACCTATGATGAGCTGATCGAGATTTTCCGTGAAGACAAATTCACCCGTCTCCCGGTTTACAAAGACAGCCAGAATAATATCGTGGGAATTATCAATATGAAGGATCTTCTCCTCTATGACAAAAATGAAGAATTTGTCATTGACCGTTTCTTGCGGAAACCGCATTTCACTTATGAGACAAAAAGCATTTCCGATCTTCTTGTAGAAATGAAGGATTCCACCTTCAACATTGCTATTGTCCTGGATGAGTACGGTGATATGGCCGGACTTATTACACTGGAGGATATCCTGGAGGAAATCGTCGGCGAGATCCATGACGAGTACGACGAGAAAGAGGACGAACTTGTCCAGAAAATTTCCGACCGTGAATATATCATCGAGGGTTCCATGCACCTGGACGATGTGAACGATCACCTGAATACAGAACTGGATTCTGAGGATTACGATTCCCTTGGCGGATTTATCATCGAACACCTGGACCGCCTGCCTGTTGCCGGTGATGAAGTGATCACAGAGGAAGGCATCCGTCTGATCGTGGAAAAACTGGATAAGAACCGCATTGAGAAAGTGCATGTTTATCTTCCGGAAACGCTTCATGTAAGCGATCATGAATCCGAATAGAACCATTATCGGAACTGTCTATTTCTGATTGACAGTTCCGATATTTTATATTATAATAATCTAAAATTTTTATTCATATTTACTAAATGCAATGACAGGGAGTAGTACATAGTTTCCGGATGCACAGAGAGAAGATGGCCGGTGAGAATCTTCGTGACAGTACTATGGAAGTAGCCCTCGAGCAGTGGACTGAACCATGAATTTTCATGCAGTAGGCTTCAACGTCATTCCCACGTTACAGGGAAGCAGTATAATTTTGTACTGGTAGAGAGCAGAGTTTTACCTCTGAAAACAGGTGGTACCGCGGAATCATCCGTCCTGAGCATATTTTATCCGATATGCCGGGACTTTTTTATTGGAAAAATTTCTCGCGGCAGCCCTTATCTGCTTAACTTTTCACATCATCAAAGGAGGGAACCAATTCATGAAACAGATTTCCGGAAACAAATTGCTTGTAAAAGCCTTAAAAGAAGAAGGCGTTGATGTTCTGTTCGGCTATCCTGGTGCCTGCACCATCGATATCAGCGACGAATTATATAAACAGAGCGGCATTGACATCATCCTGCCACGTCATGAGCAGGCCCTTGTACACGAGGCAGATGCCTATGCCAGAACTACCGGAAAGGTTGGCGTATGTCTCGTTACCAGCGGCCCTGGCGCCACCAACCTTGTAACAGGTCTTGCAACTGCCAACTATGACAGTGTTCCGCTTGTATGCTTTACCGGACAGGTTGCCCGTCACCTCATCGGAAACGATGCATTCCAGGAAGTTGATATTGTAGGAATCACCAGAAGCATCACAAAATATGGCGTAACTGTCCGCAACCGTGAGGATCTTGGCCGTATTATTAAAGAAGCTTTCTATATTGCACGTACCGGACGCCCGGGTCCTGTTCTAATCGACCTTCCAAAGGACGTAATGGCCGAGCTTGGAAGTGCCGAATATCCGAAGAGTGTCAATATCCGTGGTTACAAACCGAATACCAGCGTTCACATCGGACAGCTAAAACGAGCTCTCAAAATGCTTCAGAAGGCAAAAAAACCTCTGTTTCTTGCCGGCGGCGGTGTGATTATTTCCCGCGCCCAGGAGATTTTTACCCAGGTTGTTGAGAAGACTCAGGTTCCGGTTGTCACAACCGTTATGGGACGTGGTGCCATCTCCACAAAGAACCCTCTGTTTATCGGAAATCTTGGTATGCATGGTGCTTATGCCGCAAATATGGCAGTAAACGAATGTGACCTTCTGTTCTCCATCGGAACCCGTTTTAACGACCGTATCACAGGCAAGCTCCATGAATTTGCCCCACATGCACAGATTGTCCACATTGATATTGATACTGCTTCCATTTCCAGAAATATTCATGTAGATATCCCCATCGTTGCCGATGCAAAAGAGGCCATCACAAAAATGGATGAATATGTACAGGAGTGCAACACTGAAAAATGGCTGAAACAGATCCAGGAATGGAAAGAAGATCATCCTCTTACCATGAAAGACCGTGGTATGATGGGACCTCTGGATATCATCGGTGAGATCAACCGCCAGTTTGACAAAGCCATTCTTGTTACCGATGTAGGACAGCATCAGATGCTGGTAAGCCAGTATGCAGACATCACTGAGAACCGTCAGCTGATCATGTCCGGCGGACTTGGAACCATGGGTTACGGCCTTCCGGGTGCCATCGGTGCCAAGATCGGCAATCCGGACACACCGGTCATCTCCGTTTCCGGTGACGGCGGCATGCAGATGAACATTCAGGAGCTGGCTACCGCAGTTCTGGAGGAGCTTCCGATCATCTGCTGTATCTTTAATAATGAATATCTCGGTATGGTCCGTCAGTGGCAGAAACTGTTTTATGGAAAACGCTACGGGATGACGA
>ENA-OPDJ01001848-OPDJ01001848.1-human-gut-metagenome-genome-assembly--contig:-NODE-1848-length-10215-cov-2.605807_pt1 | contig 10215 bp, 5 predicted proteins | sample MGYA00241621_ERZ501505 | MGnify/ENA primary metagenome ERZ501505 (study PRJEB25962, sample SAMEA2042624) | human gut metagenome | biome: human gut; feature: human-associated habitat; material: faeces... | reverse complement strand
CCACGAGCCCGGCGTGGCTGTCGGAGACCACGAGGCGGACGCCGGCCAGCCCGCGCTCGCGCAGCCCGCCGAGGAATGCCGCCCAGGAGTCCTCGCTCTCGGTGTCGACCACGTCGCAGCCCAGGAAGTGCTTGCGCCCGTCGGCGCCCAGCCCGATCGCGGTCACGACGCCCTGCGAGACGACCGACGAGCCGACCCTGCAGCTCATGTAGGTGGCGTCGAGCCACAGGTAGCAGCACGGCGTGCCCGAAAGGTCGCGGCGGCGGAACTCCGCCACCTCGGCGTCGAGGTCGGAGCAGAGGCTCGAGACCTCCGAGCTCGACAGCGAGGATATGCCCAGCTTGGACGCCACGCGCTCGACCTTGCGGGTGGACACACCGCACACGTACATCTCCTGCACGATGGCGGCCAACGAGGTGTCGACGCGCGACCATCGCGCGAGCATGCCCTCGGGGTAGTAGGTGCCGTGCCTGAGCTTGGGTATCTCGAGCTCCACGTCGCCCACGGCGGTCTTGAGCGACCTGGGGCGGTAGCCGTTGCGGCTGTTCTCCCTGCCGTCGCTGCGCTCGTTGCGGCTCGCGCCGCACATCTGCTGGGCCTCGGAGTCCATCAGTGCGTTCATCACGCCGCCCAGCACCCTGCACGCGAACTCGCGCGCGTCGCCGCACTCCTGCCAAAGCCTCGCCGCCTCGAGGGCCTCGTCGCGACCGAGGCGCAGTACACTCTCTTCTTGGGGCATCGCCTTTCCTTCCATTCGTCACCTTCATTACTCCAACGACGAATTCTAGGCGGTGTCCCCTCCCTTTCAAGAAAGGGCGGAGGCGGGGCATGCCCCGTCTCTTACACCACATCTCTGTGCGCTACCCTTCCGTGGGCTCGTATTTCAGAAGTGCGGTGAAAAACGCGAACCTCCCGAGCACACCGCCTTTTTAGACTCCCGCGACCTGCGGTTTTGTTGTCAAAAAAGCCGATCTGGTCGGCGAAACCCGATTTTTCCCCGCACTTCCGAAAACAGCGGTTCAGCAGCGCTAAAAAATGGCCTCAAAATCGAGAGTTAATGAACAAATGTAGCCGTTCGCCGCGAAATACCATCCGTTTATAGAACCCGCCCCCGGCTCGCGGCCTCCTTACGGTTGAATAAATACACATCTATGGAATTACGTAAGAGAGGACCGTCCCATGAGCTACAAGACCGTTTGCGTCGCCGGCGGTGGCGTGCTGGGAAGCCAGATTGCCTTTCAGGCTGCCTACTGCGGCTTTGATGTAACGATTTGGCTGCGCAGCGAGGGCAGCATCGACCGCACCCAGCCCAAGATCGATCATGTGCGCGAGGAGTACTTCGCTGCTATCGAGGGCATGGCGGACGGCACAGGCGAATGGTGCGCCGGTATCGCCGATAGTGATCAGCCCTTCGACAAGGAGGCGGCACTCGCCGCCGTCGAGCGTGCCTATTCCACGCTCAAGCTGGAACTTGATCTTGCCAAGGCCGTGGCCGACGCCGATCTGGTCATCGAGTCTATGGCCGAGGACACCCAGGCAAAGATCGACTTCTACAAGAAGCTCGCCCCGGTTCTCCCGCAAAAGACCGTCATCGTCACGAACTCTTCCACGCTGCTGCCGAGCACCTTTGCCAAGTACACCGGCCGCCCCGAGAAGTACCTGTCGCTGCACTTTGCCAACTCCATCTGGAAGAACAACATGACCGAGGTCATGGCCCAGGACCAGACCGACAAGCGCTACTTCGACGAGCTCGTCGACTTCGCCAACGACATCCGTATGCTTGCCCTGCCCGTCAACAAGGAAAAGAACGGCTACCTGCTCAATTCCATGCTGGTGCCGTGGCTGCTTTCGGGCCTTGACCTGTATGTCTCGGGCGTGAGTGACCCCAAGAGCATCGACCTCGCATGGACGCGCGGCACTGGCGCGCCCAAAGGTCCGTTCCGCGTGTTCGACACGGTGGGCATCCAGACGGCCTACAACATCGTTATGCAGTATCAGAAGGTCCCGGGCCTGGTGAGCCCGCTGCTCAAAAAGATGATGATGCCCTACAACTTTAAGGCCATGGCCTCCGTCCTCAAGCAGATGCTCGATGATGGCAAGCTGGGCGAAAGCTCGGGCGAGGGCTTCTTCAAGTACTAAGAACGATTCCTCGGGGTCGGAGGAAAACGGATCATTTTCGGCCGCCAGCAGTGAGAAGATGGACCCAGAAATAGAAAGGAGTGGCAATGGGCCGGCTCGGGCTTTGAGGACAAGTTGCTGCAGGCCCAAGGCGATTTTTCGCTCAACGCAGGCCAGCACAGTGTGACCTATCTGCCAAACGACAATACGGTAACAACCGGTCGCTACCAGGTACTGCTGTACGACAACAACTTTGGCGCGGCCGAGAGCTATCCCAAGTTCGACTGGGGCCAGCTGGGCGCCGCGGTGGTGACCGACTACAGCAAGGGAACGCATTCGTTTGGGCACATCTTTACGGTGGACGAGAACGCGCGCACCTACGAGCTCGAGGACCAGGTCGCAGTGCCGTTCTCGGGCTACGTAAGCAGTGCACAGCGCGTCGGCGATTCAGATAGTATGCTCGTGGCATCGGGCCAGGCCAAGACCTTTACCGAGTACGATCGCTATGGACTGCCCATCGCCACCTACGAGATGGAAGCCGAGAAGTACATCTACCGCGTGTACAAGTACGAGCTGTAGCGCTGCGCTTGGCTATGCCTGCGCCCCGCGGCTGCGCTCTCGTGCCGGGCCCACCTCGCGTCCCGCATCACTTTACGTCAAACTCCACACGATCGAGTTCGGGCACATTGAGGTTGATGAGCTTGCGGGCGATGTGACGGTCGTGCGCCCCGAGTGCCTTGCTTGTCGTCACGTGAGCGACAACCTCACGCTCGACGACGCCCTCCTCCTCGCCTTCGGTAGCCGAGGTCTCGACGGCGACGGTGTAATCCTTAAAGCCCGGCAGCACCGCGGCAAGTTCGCGCGTAGTTTCGGTGACACCGTAGCCGTCCTGCCCGCCGGTCTGCGCCGAGCCAATAGACCCCGCCGTCATAACGATGCAGGGGATGGCAAAGACTACCGTACCCACAATGATGCGGCGGCGCACCTTGCGCGATAGCTCGTCGACCTCGGCATCTTCTTCGGCGGTTACAATGCCGTCGCCGTTGAGGTCGCGCTTGAGCGGCACGCGCAAGATAAGTAATACGGCTTCGGCCGCGAGTGCGATAAAGACCACGTTGATGCCAAACTCGTAAAGCGCCGAGAGAAACAGCGACCCGCTTGCGATGGCGATGCCATAGCCCGCCGCGCACAGAGGCGGCATGAGCGCGGTCGCCACGGCCACGCCGGCGATGAGCGTGGCGGGTTCCTGGTCGCGCGAGTTGCCCAGCCCGCCTGCAAAGCCGCCCGCGAGCGCGACGGCAAGGTCCCATATGGTGGGTGTCGAGTTGTCGATGATGACGGCCGTGGTGGTGCCAAGGGGCGAGAGCTTAAAGTACAGCGTGGACGTGACCAGGCAAAAGGCCATCTGCAGCGCAAGGCTGGCGACGGCTTCGACGGTAATCTCGCGGTCGAGCGTGGCAATACCGTATGCCATGGCAAGGACCGAGCCCATGAGCGGGCAGATGAGCATGGCGCCCACGATGGCGATGTCCGAATCGATATCGAGGCCGATGCTCGCGATCAACATAGCGATGATGAGGATGCATAGGTGGGAGCCGGTCAGGCGCGCCCCGTTTACAAAGCGCTTGCGGATTACGTGATAGGGCGCGCGTCCCTCGCGAATGTTGAATGCGCGCTTTAGGAAGCGGGTGACGTTTTCCATGGCTTCGCTATGGGCAGGGCGGATGCCATGGCGCCGGTGATGGCGTTCGCGTAGTCGCTTGATCTGTTGTTTGTCGAGTTCCATGTCCACCTCGTTCCAGCGCGGTCCGCGCAACGCGCCCGTTGTCCTAACTCTACACCGTGGCGGGCGGGGTGTCTGTTGGATGCGGAATCCGATAGGGCGGATGACGCGGGAGCAAATGCAAATCACAGGCTCAATTCGATCCCGCAAGAATATGATGCGCCAGCTCCTACATATGTGACGAAATTGTGAAGCACGAGAGCGCGAATTTCAAAAAATCCGCCGGTGACCAATGTTGCGCAACAGAATTCAAAAATCAGCTCCTACATTTTGAAGCGTATGGATACATCCGTGTCAAAGGGAGAAAGCCATGGCAAACTACAGTCCACAACACTTTGAGCCTCGGGCCAAGGCCGTCAACGTCAAGGGCGTTGCCAACCGCGCCGTCGCAACCGTTTTGACGGCGGGCCTCATCGCTCAGCCGCTCATGTCGCCGCTGGCGGCAATCGCCGCACCGTCAACCGATAACGGCGATTCTGTTCAGGGGGGGGGTAGTTCTGTAGAGAACACCGTCGCCGCCGGTAACCAAGCGGTCGTAAAGACGGCTGCCCAGCTGGCCGAGGAGTCGGCAAAGCAGCTCAAGGACGCTCAGGCCGCCTACGATGCCGCCCAGAAGAAGGCCGACGCGGCGGGCCAGTCTCAAAAGCAGGCGCAGCAGCAAAAGAATCAGGCCTCGCAGGCCGTGACCGATAACACCGCCGAGCAGAACGAGGCCGAGGTAGCCGCGCTCCAGGAGAAGATTGACGAGCTCAAAGCCGCCGTCGAAAAGACCGAGCAGCAGCAGAAGAAGCTGGGCGACCTGAACGATCAGCTCGATCAAGCCAACAAGAGTGTCGAGGATAAGACCCAGGCGCTCAAGGACGCCAAGGCAAAGCAGGATGAGGCCAAGAAGGCCCTCGACGATGCCCAGGCCAAGCTCGAGGCCATGGGTATGGACGAGTACGAGGCCGCCAAGAAGGCCGTCGAGGACGCGCAGGCAAAGCTCGATGACGCCAATAAGGCCGTTGCTACTGCACAGGCCAATCTGGACCAGGCCAAGGCTGCCGAGGCCAGCGCTCAGCAGGAAAAGCAGAATACCGAGGCAGCTTTGACGACTGCCCAGGCCAAGAAGCAGGAGACTGCCGCTGCTCTCGCAGCCGCAACCACCGCGCGCGATAACGCCCAGCAGAAGTTCAACCAGGCGCAGGCCGCGCTCGATGCTGCCGTCTCGGGTACGGGTGTTGACCTGAGTGCGCTTGAGGCCGCCAAGAAAGCTGCTGCTGGTGAGCTCAAGACCGCGCAGGCGGAGCTCAATGCCGCGACGGATGCCGACGCCACCGCACAGACAAATCTGCAGGCCGCCCAGGCTGCCGTCGCTGCCGCGCAGGAGAAGGCCAACGCCGCCAACGCTGCCGTGGCATCTGCCCAGTCTGCATACGATGCGGCAAACAAGGAGTACAAGGACGCGGCCAGTAAGCGTGACGCCGCGAAGACGGCATACGAGCAGGCCCAGCAGACCGAGGCCGACAAGAAGGCTGAGTACGACCGACTCGTCGAGATTCGTCAGCAGAAGAGCAACGAGTTCGATCAGGCTCGTGCTGAAGTAACCGACGCGCACAATGCATACGACGCCGCAAACGCCGAGGTCGAGAAGCTTAACCAGCAGATTGCCGACCTCAAGTCGAACATGACCGTTGACCAGGAAGTCATCAGTCAGGGTATGTTCGGCTTCATGAACTACATCATCGGCGGCAGCCAGTTCACAGCCACGCAGAAAAAGAACGCCCAGGATGCCGTATCGACGTTGACCGGTGCCGATGACAAGGCCGAATGGTATGACCAGTACGTCGATCAGGACATGTCTCGCGACACCAACCCGCTTTCCCTGGAGCAGATGCGCAACGCCCTGACATATCTCGACACCCAGAACAACCTCCGCAAGGCGAACGGCCAGTCGGCGCTCAGCGTCAGCCTCCGCATGACTGTGGCAGCCGCCCTCAATACATCATATTCATCGAACATCTGGGGACACTCGAACTGCTACTTCGACAACGGTGAAAACCTTGCCGGCGGAGGCGGCGCATATACCGGCGGCGAGACCGAGGACACCCTCGGTTGGCCCTATACCGGCCTCTACACCCAGGAGAAAGAGGCATTCGATAAGTACGTCGCGCAGTATGGCGACAAACTCGGTAGCCACCGATATGATTCCTACTATATCTACCAGCACTACAACAGCATCTATCATGAGTGCGGGCATTATCTCAACATTATCGATGCCGGTGCGAAGGCTATCGGCATCGCGACCGGTAGCGGCAAGAACACCGATTCCGAGGTAACCATATTCGATTACAGTGCTGATGACACTCAGGCTGATTTCACTGTCTCCGAGTTCAAGAAGCTCCTCAACGACTACATCGATTCCGCCTACAACGCAGGCGGTACGCAGGAGCAGAAGGAGCAGCTGAAGCAGCTTCAGAACAAGCTGGTAGATGCGCAGAAGAACTTCGGGGCTGCTGGAACGGCTTATTCTAACGCATTGGATAAGCAAGAAAGCGCTCGCGACGCCTATACCGCGGCCGACACGAACGTGAACACCGCCAAGGGTGAGTACGAGAAGGCTAAGTCCGGCACCGCCGCCGCGAAGACGGCATACGACGCCGCGAAGGACGCACTCGGCGGAATTGACATCGAGTCCCTCAAACAGAACCTCGAAGCCGCCAAGGCCGAGGCCGCTACTGCCCAGGCAGCTCTCGATAAGGCAAACGCCACGCTTGCTGACAGCAAGACGAAGGCAGCCGAGGCCGCTGCTCACAAGGCGAAGGCTCGCAGCGCCCGCGATGCCGCCAAGGCAAAGTCCGATCAAGCCAACGAGGCGTATGACAACGCCACGGCTTCGGTCAAGGACCTTGCCGCCAAGTGCGATGCCGCCAAGACGGATCTTGCGAACAAGCAGGGCACGCTTAACGATGCCAAGAAGGCCGACGACACTGCCCAGGCTGGCGTTGACAAGGCTCAGGCCGCAGATGTGCACGCCGCGACCGCTCTTTCGGGCGCCAAGCAGGCAGTTGCCGCCAAGACGCAGACCCTGTCCGACGCACAGGCGAAGGCCAAGGCCGCCGAGGACGAGCTTGCCACCGCAAACAAGGCCTTCGAGCGCTTCGCCGGTGCCCAGAAGGCGGTCGACGACGCCAAGGCCGCCTATGACGCTGCCGTCGCCGGTGTCGCCGATGCCCAGAAGCAGCTCGAGGCCGCCAACGAAGCCGTCGTCGATGCGAACCTCGATATCGTCAAGGCCAAGGCCGAGCTTGCCAACGATGAGGCACTCAAGGCCGATCTTGAGGCTGTCGACCACAAGGCATCCCTTGCCGCGGGCACGACGGGCAACGAGAAGCTGGTCAAGCTGAACGCTGCCTACGCTCGCTACAAGGCTGCCGTCGATGCTGCTGCTGGTCTCAAGGCTGCTCTGAGCGATGCCGATGCCAAACTGTCCGATGCCAACGACGCCTATGCCGCCGCGCTTGCCGAGCTTGACGATGCTAAGGATGCCCTGGCTGCCGCACAGGCCGAGTACGACAAGTACCACCCCAAGGCCGAGCCGCAGACCAAACCGCAGGCCAAGCCCCAGGTCACGCAGGCCGCCGCAAAGGCCCCCGTTGCCAAGAAACAGGCTGCGCCTGCCGCGCTCGCCCAGACTGGCGACAATTCCGCTCTTGCGGGCGAGGTGTTCGTCATCGGCGGTATCACCCTCGTGGCCGCTGGTGTGACGCTGAGCGATCGTCGTCGCAAGCAGATGTAGCGTTTCGAGCGTAGTTTCTGCAACGAACTTCAATTCATAACGGGACCGTCTCGTTAGCCAAACGATAAGGCCGGTGCGCTGTTAAACGCAGCGCGCCGGCCTTTCTTTGTTTCGATATCAAAAAGCCCGGTCGGCAGTCGCGAAAGCTACCGACCGGGCAAGCCGTAGGCAATATGGTCGCTGTCGAGCGGCCGCTCGACTTAGCCCAGCAGGCTCAGGCCCACGGAGACAAACGCCAGGATAACGCCGACGATGGACTCGCCGCCCAGCAGGCCGCTGGCAACGACCAAGCCCTGCTCCTGGAAGGCGGCGTCCTTGGCGGCCTTTTCCTCGTCCGAAAGACCGGCCTCGGCGTCGCGGTGTGCGGCCCACTTGTCGTAGGCGAGCTTGACGCAGGAGCCCAAGAAGGCCGTGAGCGACATGTAGAACGGCAGGTACACGCCCAGACCGATCATCATGGCCGGAATGCCGAGCCAGTACATGATGATGCCGGCGATAAAGCCGCCCGCAAACCACGGCACGCTCGGGATGCCCGAGACCATGGTGGCGACGACGCTGTCCTGCGCGGCCACAAAGCTCTTGTCGGGGCCGAAGGCGTCCGGACCATAGGCGGTGACGAGCGCGACCATGACGGCGGCAGCGACCAGGGCGCCCACGATGCCGCCGATGGCCTGGCCGACCCACTGTGCGCGCGGGTTGGTGCCCAGTACGGCGCCGGCCTTAAAGTCGTTCATGACGTCGCCCGCAAGGCCGCACGCCACGGCTACGATGCCGGCGATAAAGAACAGCTTGACCTGTGCGAGCTGCGCGAAGGCTGCCACGATGAGCATGACGATGAGGCCAAAGATCTCACTGGGGTCGATACCCGTCTGGCCGCAGCTCTGCGCGCTCATAATGGTGGTGACAAAGGTGAATAGCGTGACGATGACGGCCGGAACAGGGCCGAGGTCGAGCGCGATGGCAACGATCACAGCGATGGCTGCGGTGCCCAGGCCGATAATGCCGGCGTCGAGCTTAAGCGAGCCTGAGATGAGCGACTGCTCGTCGGTGTCGGTGGAGCTGTCGGCGGCAAGACCGCGGACGATACCGGCGACCTGCGGCAGGATGTCCTTGAGGACGACGGCGACGCCAAAGCCCATCATAAGACCCATACCGAGGGACTTGACGATACCCTGCGCGGTCACAACATCGAACAGGCCGGCAGCGGTGCCGCCGACGATGATGCCAAAGTTGCCCAGCAGCGCGCCGGCAAACCAGAAGGCGACGGGGGCGAAGCCCACGAGGAAGCCGATGGACAGCAGCATAGGCGAGTTGTAGATGGCAAAGGTCACGCCGGGGATATTGAGCGTGCACAGCATACTGGGCACCACGCCCAGGGCGTCGCGCAGCAAGCTGTAGATGCCTGCGATGGCCATGGAGCCAAAGAGCTGCTTGCCGGTCTTGCCGCCGGCCTCGGTGGCGCGCAGGGTCTGAGCTGCGGCGTTGCCGGTGGGGAACTCCAGCGTGGCGTCCACGATAAAGTGGCGGTGGATGAGCGCTGTCGCCAGAAGGCCTAAGATGGTGCCGGCGAGCGCCACGATAAACATGTCGAGCCAGCTGATCTGGTCGGCATAGCCCAGCATCCAGGCGCCCGGGATGGTAAACGCCAGGCCGCCGGCGACCATGGCGCCCGCGGACATGATGGTGTGGGTGACGTTGGCCTCGTTGAGGCTGGCGTTGCCCATGAGCTTCAGGAAGAACAGTGAAATGACGGCAGCGAAAATGATCGGCCAGGGGAGTGCACCCATCTTGAGGGCCGTGTAGGCCGAGCTTGCCGTGATGATCACGCAGCCAAGGACGCCGATGACGACGCCGCGCAGCGTGAGTTGCCCGCGCATCGAGGTGCGGTTCGAGGGATTGCTCATATAGAACTCCTTTGCGTATATCCGCTTCCCCCGCAAGCGCCGCTACGGATACGGCGCGGGAAGTCGGGTTACCAAGGGCCGCTGCGTGAGCTCGCGCACGACCGCGCACCAGTATAGCGGCAAGCTAGTCATTTTGGGATGGCTGGTTTAGGTAGGCGATATACTGCTGGGCAGATGAAAGGAGCGCCGACGATGCTTAATGGGTGCGCATATATATTGACGATCGACGTGGGTAACACGTTCATTCGCTTTGGTCTGTTTGCCGAGGATTCGGCCGCGGCGCAGGAATGCCCGCTTGCGACGTGCGAGATCACCACGCCGTCGAGCATCACAGCAGACGAGGCGCGCATGCGTCTCGCTCAAGTCATGGCCGCGCTAGCGGCCGATGCGGGCATGCCGGGTGCACTCGTTCCCGCGGCCGCAGTGCTGAGCTGCGTGGTGCCGGCGCTCGAGCGCCCGTGGAAGACGGCGCTTTCCCGCATCTGCACGGGGCGCGTGCTCACGGTGGGGCCGGGACTTAAGACCGGCATGCCCGTCCACTACGACGACCCGGCCGAGATCGGCCCCGACCGCATCGCCGACGCCGTGGCGGCCCGGGCCCTGGCCCATGCGGCGGTGGGTTTTACCGGCCC
>ENA-OPDJ01001841-OPDJ01001841.1-human-gut-metagenome-genome-assembly--contig:-NODE-1841-length-10241-cov-3.764873_pt1 | contig 10241 bp, 9 predicted proteins | sample MGYA00241621_ERZ501505 | MGnify/ENA primary metagenome ERZ501505 (study PRJEB25962, sample SAMEA2042624) | human gut metagenome | biome: human gut; feature: human-associated habitat; material: faeces... | reverse complement strand
GCCTGCCGCCTCCGCTTCAAACCCGCCGAGCAGCATAAGCGCAAGGCCCGTGTGCGGCACTATATACGCCGCGCAGAGCATCGCCCCCGCCGCAATGCATACGATAAGGTGTTGGCCGCATATATGCTGCCGCGCCTGTGGCCCACTATGCACTTGTTGCGCAGCGTGCCGTCGCCATACTCCGTGCCGATGAACAGCGCCGTAACTATGCTTGTAAGCACCGCTGCGAAGAATACATATACAAAGCAGCTGCCGTCGCCCGTCCAGTTGGCGGCGTTGTTCACATTATCCGCATAGTGAATAAGCGGCAGCGAGCCGTCCGCTTGCAGTGGCTTGCAAGGGTCATGCCGATGATGTCGTTGTACATGCCCGCAGCGTTATGCTTTTTCAGCATCTCCACCGCCTGCTCCGCATCCCCAAGGCAAAGCAATACCTCCGCCATAATGCCGTGTATGGTGCTTTCGTTTATTTCCGGATCCGTATTCTGCGCAATGAGCAGCAGGCTTTGCCGCAGCAGCTCCATAGCGGAGAAGCATTGGCTTATCCCCGCATTCTATTCCCAAGGAGCTGTATAGAACCGCGCTGTTATACGCAACATCAAACACGTTTGGATATTTCTTGAGCGCCTTTTCCGCCTCGTCAAATCCATCGCGGTCCTTTTCGCGGCGGCATTGCTTTATCCGCGCCACGCTTGCCGCAAGGCGGTTATCCTTCATTTCGTACCCCAGCAACACGTCCACCGACGTATCGAAAAAGTCCGCCAGCTCCATCAGCATGCTCAGTTCCGGCTGCGAAAGCTTTGCTTCCCATTTATATACAGCCCCTGTTGTAACGCCAAGCACCTCCGCCAGCTGCTCCTGCGTAAGCAAGCGCTGCTTGCGGAACGCGCGTATATTTTCCGCCAGTTTGTTGGTCATTCTTCCGCCCTCCCTGTTGTTTTCGCTTACATTGTATCATCCATTCAACCAAAGCAGAACCCACCATGCATACTGCTTGGATTTTTCTTTTTCTACCATTGGTATGTGGTCGGGCGAGCCGAGCGAATATTCTCCGGGCAAAGCCGTAAACTTTTCTGCAAAAACCGACTTTTTGCGACAAAAGATGAAACGTTCATTGCAAATACTTATATTTATGATAGAATTAAAAAGGGCAGGTTCTTGGGGCATTGTGATCGGCAGACAAAGTTGGGTCATTTAGACAAATAAATATACGAAAGGCTCAAATCATGAAAAGCATACGAAACATGTGCAGCAATATCGCATGGATATGTAAACCGTATAAGAAATACGGGCTCTACCTTTTGCTTTCCATTGTTATTATGGGGCTTTATTCTCCTATTGAAGATTTTCTCTATGTATATACTCCGGAGATAATTCTTAACATGCTGGCGGATGAAAAACCGTTCCATATCGTCGCTGCTGCCGCTGTAACACTTACTGTCGTCGGTTTTCTGAACAGCGCTATTTTCAAGCTCGCGCGGGCATACTTTGCAAAGCAGAAAACTTCTATCAGCCTTCAGGCTAATCGTGAGATTTATGAAAAAGCTGTGCATGTTGATTATAAGTATATCGACGATCCTAAATATTACGATAATTTCGCATGGGCCGTGGAAGAATACTCGACTCAGCTTGAAAAGGCGCGGAACTTTCTTATTGATTTTGCACAATGCACGCTGAGCATAGTTTTATTGGGCACTGTTATCGCAACGCTCGGCCCGTGGATATTATTGGCCGAAGTTGTGCAGATGCTTCTGCACGTCGTTGTCAACAAACATCTGAATTCCATTTCCATCAAGTACAAGGAGGACTCCGTACCGCTCGACAGGCGGCTGGGCTATTTCCACAGGCTTTTCTATTTGAAAGAGTACGCAGCCGATATGAAGTCCACAATGCTCGGGGAAATTGCGGGAGCGTCATACGATAATTGCGGCAAGCAGAAACTGAAGGTGCAGGCAAAATATGTATGGAAAATCGAACTGCTGTATATTTTGCACGAAGCTATCTTGTTCTCTACTGAAATAATCATTATGCTCTACATTATAAAGAACATTATTGTGGGCAATATACCAGAAGTTGCGATGTATATGACGCTGATGCTATCATTTTACCGGCTGGATTCAAAGATTAACATGTTGACGTATCTGCTCAAAGATGCAAGTATTCTTTCCATGAACGTGGAAAAAATAAGGGCTTTTTTCAGGCTCGAATCAAAAATTGAGAGCGACGTCGGGCCGGAGAAGGTGCAGCCTGAAAATGGATGTTTCTCGGTTGAATTAAAAGATGTCGGCTTTTCCTACGATAATTCGGGTTTCTCGTTATCTAATTTGAATCTGTCTATTCAGCCGGGCGAAAAGATTGCTATAGTGGGTGAAAACGGCGCGGGAAAGTCCACCTTTATGAAACTGCTGCTAAGGCTTTATGATGTTGACAGCGGAACGATATATATAAACGGCAGGCCCATAAAGGATTATGATGTCCGCCGGATGCGCAGCCGTATCGGCGTTGCGTTTCAGAATACGAATATATACGCAATGAGCTTTGCCGATAACATCTCGCTGTATCATCCCGTAACCGCCGAAAAGATGCGCGAGACGGCAAAGCAGCTTGGGCTTAACGATGTTCTAAAAAAGAACTGCGCGAATTATGACGCCCAGCTAACGCGCGAGTTTTTCGAGGATGGCATCCTTCTTTCCGGCGGCGAAGCGCAGAAGGTAGGATTATCCAGGGTAATGTCAGGGGACTTCAGCCTGCTTTTGCTTGACGAACCCTCCTCCGCCCTTGACCCGCTGGCAGAGTACAAGCTGAGCGAAGCGATCCTTAGCGCTGCCAATCAGACGACTACCATCATGGTTTCGCACAGGCTGTCCAGCGTAAGGGATGCGGACAGGATCATCGTAATGGCCCACGGCCAAATCTGCGAAAGCGGAACCCATAGCGCGCTGATGCAGACCAAGGGAAAGTATTATGAAATGTTCACAAAGCAGGCGGAGAACTATGTGAAGCGGTAGGCATCGTCACCGGTCAGCACATGCGGCAAGTGTGCTGATCGGGTTAGTATTAGCTAAATCGGAGATGCAGTTATGGGACGCAAAAAGGCAAAGAACAGGGTAAGCAAATTCAAATACTATAGTGTCATAGTTTCTCGGATAATCGAAATGATTTTTGTTTTTACTATCTGCTTCGCAATCTGTTCAAGAGTTACCTTCTCGGTGAGGGTGTTGCCGAAGATCACATTCTGTCCTTTGAACTGGACTTGACCCGTGATATTCGCTATCGCAATCCGTTGGAGCTTGCGGCGCATGTCCGGGAGATCGTAGAACACAGTGCAGACCAATTCTATCTCTTCGTAGACGAGATTCAGATGTCAGACGAGGTTCCGAATCCTTACAATCCGGACGGGAAGAAGATCACCTTCTACGACGCACTTAACGATTTGAAGTCCTTGCCCAACTTAGACATTTATGTGACCGGAAGCAACTCCAAAATGCTGTCCTCGGACATCCTGACGGAGTTCCGAGGACGGAGCGATGAGATCCGTGTGCATCCGCTTTCCTTTGCCGAATACTACTCGGCTGTTGGCGGCGATAAGCAGGACGCTTTTGACGAGTTCGCTTTCTACGGCGGTATGCCGCTGATCCTGTCCCGTCCCACAGATACCGCGAAAATGGCTTATCTGAAATCGTTGTTTTCTGAGGTCTATCTGAAGGACATTGTAGAGCGGAAGAAGATCAAGCGTGAGGATGTGCTGTCTGCTATTCTTGATCTGCTGTGTTCGTCTATCGGTTCTCTGACCAATCCGACGAAGGTTGCAGCCACCATCAACACCGTGCAGAAGCGCAGTGGAGAAAATGTCGTTGCTTTGAACACCGTGAAAGCCTATATGGATCACTTGTCGGATTCCTTCCTCTTCACTGAATGCAAACGCTGGGATGTCAAGGGCAAGAGCTATTTTGACTATCCCAATAAATACTACTGTGAGGACATTGGACTGAGAAATGCCCGTATCGGCTTCCGCCAGCAGGAGATGACGCACATCATGGAGAACATCATTTTCAATGAGCTGATGATCCGTGAATGCGCCGTTGACATCGGCATTGTCTATGGCAATGAGAAAAATGCCAAAGGAAGAATTGTGCCGGTTGCGCGGGAAATCGACTTTATTGCAACCTCCGGCGGCAAGAAGACCTACATTCAGTCCGCCTACGCATTGGGAACAGAGGAAAAGGCAATCACCGAAAATAAGCCTTTCGCGCTGACCGGCGATTCTTTCCCGAAGATTATTGTGCGTCACGATATTCGCAAGCGTTGGTATGATGACAACGGCATTCTCAATATCAGCGTCATCGACTTCCTGCTGGATGACACGCTTGTCTAAATCCGCTAGGACACACAAAGAACGGCTTAGCTAAAGCAAATAAAATGTAGCACCCTTCTCGGGTGCTATTTTCTGTTCATAAGGAGGCCACGCATTGAACCCCATCAAAACCAAACCACCAGACCGCGTTCCGCGCATTAAGGCCGACGCCGCACGAGCACCAAAAGAGCTCATGCGGCGTTCGCTTTTATCGGCAATGAAGCAAGCCATGGCCTCGTGCCTTTCGTCAACAGGTTTCCGAAGAATACAAAACTTTATAGGCGGATGACAACTAAGCCGGTGGAAACAGAGGCGCGAGGATAGAGAAATATAGTTATAGCAGTCGATATTTGTATATTGACTGCTGCAATATCATTATTTTGTATGATATAATGAATTGTAATCTATGGTTAATAGTCCATATTGAAAGGATTCACTGTATTTATGAGATTAAAGAAACTATTTGTAACCATATTTGCGAACAAACCGTTCCAAACCATTATACATTTTTTGGCGGCGTTCCTACTTCCGTATTTATTGTCAACAAGTACGTTTACAGGGACGTGGTATGAACGCATTTGGAGCATTCTTACTCAGAGGCAGACCATGGTTTTCTTTGCAATATATATTGTTTTCATAGTATTTTTTAACATGGCGGACAGTCGAAGACAAGCAAGCACCGAGCATGCTGCAATACTGAGCGCCACTAAAGACGAATTGTCGCGTATATTTAGTTGTATGTCGATTTGCCTACTAGATAATGAAAGTGGGAAGATAGAGTTGTCTTTTGAGGATGTTGCTCAAATGGTTTGTGATTCATTGTACACTATTCTGTCAAAAAAATTCCATGATTGTGAGATAAGGGTAAATGTTACTAAACAGTTTTCTTTTAATCAAGAACTAATGTACTGTACAGCAGGCTACAAATCGTACAATCGTGGAAAAGGCGCGACGGGAGCAAAACGATTGGCTGAGTGCAAGCAATATATAAAAACAATCTTTGATAATAATGAGGAAAATTATGATATAATAATGAGCAAGGCAGAAATACAAGAAAATTTGTATTTTAGCAAGACAAAAGCAGCAAACAAACACCTTCAGCAGTATATTGCCATACCCTATAAGGGAGACTACGAAAGGATATGTTTTATATTGCAGTTGGATTCAACTGTAGAAAAAACCTTTGGAAGAACTAGAAAGAAGGTTGAGGAATTCATAAATGCGTATGTTTGGCCGTTTGTCCCATTGTTAGGTTACGCATATGCTTTTGACAATGTTTTTCATGGAATAGGAGGTGAATGCAGTGGTAAACAAGAAAGCGATAAGAATTATTGAGTACAGATGTACTATCACTAAGAGTCATAGGCAGATTGTTAATCGGCGCAGGGATATTGACACATTAATGGATCAAATACGGACGGGGAATCAGTGTAGTATACAAGCGCCACGAAAGATTTCCTCCCATCTACCGATTGGTTATTCGTTTAATGATTTTGAAAAATAGCAGGAAAGCGCCCCTCGCGGGCGCTAATTTTACGTCCATAAGGAACTGATACATTGAGAGATACAAAAACCAAACCACCAGACCGCGTTCCGAGCATTAAGACCGACGCCGCACGAGCACCGAAAGAGCTCATGCGGCGTTCGCTTTTATCGGCAAGGAAGCAGGCACAAGACGTTGCGGAGCCGCAGCAGCCGCATGATGAACAGCCTGAGCGATATGCAGAGGAGCGTATTGAGCAAGCCGCCGTATAAAACAGAACAGGCAATCTCAGGGAGGAACGGAGCAAAGCCGTTCCTCCTTTTATTCTGCCGAAAACAATGCCGTGCGGCAAGGCCGGGAATACGCCAGAAAAAATGTCCAAGTCTCACGGCTGACAGCGCAAGGTGCTCCTCAAAGCATTAAGCGGATTACTGAACCATCTAAAGCGACAGCGAAAGGAACGGTAAAAGCCACACAGCGCGGCGTTAAGACTGCACAGCATGCCGTCAAAACAGCCGAGAGGGCAGTTAAAACCACACAACATGCGGCAAAGGCTGCGCAAAGAACCGCGCAAGCTACTGCAAAGGCGGCTCAAACGGTAGGGCGCACAGCGCAGCTTGCCGCTAAAGCCGCAGCGACAACCGCAAAGGCTGCTGTAAAAAGCATTGCCGCTATTATTAAAGCTATCATCTCAGCAATAAAGGAACTTGTTGCGGTAATCGCCGCCGGAGGCTGGATAGCTATCGTAATTGCAGTATTAGCGGTACTCGTGGTTGCCCTGCTGTCATTGTTCGGTGTGTTCTCCGCAAATGAAGCGGCTGACGGCGATAAGCCTATGACAGAGGCCATAGAAGCCATCAACACCGAGTTTAAGGATGAAATAGAAAGCAGAATTGCCGAGCCGACTGCACAAGGCGCTGCCGATGTTGTAGAGATTATCTATGAAGGCGATATGGAGAGCATCGAAAGCACCGTACCGAATTGGGCCGACGTGGTGGGCGTATACGCCATAAAAGTTGGTGCGGATGCAGAAACCCCATCCGACGTAACGGAAATGTCGCCTGAGAACGCAGAAAAACTCCGTAGGGTGTTTCTTGATATGAACAAGGTTTTATACCGCACAGAATCCGAAACCGAAACTGTCATAGTAACCGATGAATACGGCGCTATTGTTCTTGACAAGAACGGGAAGCCGACTACAGAGAGCAAGACAACGCTGTTCATATACGTCAATGTGTTGAGCATGGATTACCGCGACGGCGCGGATATGTACCAATTCAACGCTGACCAGAACGAAATGCTTACCGAGCTTATGCAGCCCGTATACTATCCGCTTTTTTCGGAGTTGCTTGGCGATGCCGTGGGCAACGGCGGAACATACGGCTTGGGTTTAGACATCAATCCGGATCTTCCATCGACCGAGTTTGGCGCGCAAATCGTTTCGGCTGCCAAGAAATACATAGGCCGCAGTTATTCCAGCATAGATTGTTCCGGCTTAGTGCGGGCTGCATACCGTGACTGCGGCTTATCCTCCATGAACGGGTTAACGTCCACAGGCATGGCGCAAAAATGCCGCGACATGAATGTGCTGTTTACTGACGCTTCAAAGCTTCAGGCAGGCGACCTCATCTTTTTTGCCCGCAAGGACGCTTCCCGCGGCGAAGGTTATTGCACGGACACCCGGCGCTGCGGAACAGGCAAATGCAAACGCTGGATGCAGATACACCATGTTGCCATATACATCAACGGCAAATTTCTGATTGACAGCACCGGCGGTAATAACTCCGTACAGATACGCAAACATTGGGGAAGAAGCGGCTCCGAATGGGAGTGGATCTGCTTCGGCAGGCCGACAAGTTAAAAGAAAGGAATCATAATGAAAAGTCACACTACCAAGAGGGCGGCGTTAATTGCCGCTCTTTCTATCTTAGCTGCCATAATAGGCATTGCCTTATCTGTGCAGCATGGGAACGGCGATGCTTTTGTTGAAATCAAGCCCATACCCACGCCGAAAGCCACCAATGTGATTTCATCAACTTCCCTGCCCTCTCCTACTGCGCTGCCATCACCAACGCCGGAAGCAACATTGCAGCCGACTTACCCATCCGCAGCGACTCCCGCTCCCGTGCAGGACGGCAAGGCTTTTTTCACGCTCAGTATTCTGAACGATACCATATCCGTGGCATACGGCGTGGAAGAATCAACGCTCAAAAAAACTCCCGGCTGGCTTACGACTTCCGTATTGCCAGGCGAGAATGGTATGTGCGTTGTCTACGGCCATCGCAACCGTAATCATTTGAAGATACTCGAAAAAGTCACCGTTGGCGACATCATTACAGCAACAAAAGACGGCATAGCCTACACATATGCCGTTTCAGATGTTGCCATCTACGAAAGCACATCCGACTGGCGGCTCCTGACGCTGGACGGAAGCACGCTTGTGCTTGTGACATGCTACCCGTTCAGATACTCAGGACATGCGCCGGGCAAGTATATGGTTACCGCGCAGCTTGTTGGGTAAAAAGCAAGTCAAGTAAGAGTGAAGGCGTGCTTGCGGCGTTCGCAGTTATTGTGGTCGGTAAGTTTGCAAGGATGATGATGGTGAGGTAGCGCATGACGCCGTCTGCCGCAAATAATTTTGCCGTTATTTGTCCCTTTAGGGCCTATGTTATGCGTATAAGATAGTAGATACTCTACGCAGGAGGGTACAATGGAACTTACTAATCTGACCATAATGAATGCGCTGTGCGATTACCGCGGAATCTGTGCGAAAGCGTCCATGCTTATGCTGCTGATGCAGGAGAACACGGAATACGCCTGTTTTGAGCGGGATGCTTTGGAAAAAGAATACTGCAATCTGGTGTTTATGAAGGGCATTATAGAATGCTGGCTGGAGCTGCTGCCGGACGACGAGCGTTTTCTTGTTCAAAAGCACCTGATACAGGGGCTTGACTGGGCAAAGGTAATAGTTGAATACAATGAAAGATGGGGCATTATGAACGGTCGGGCCGAGCGCACGCTAAAGCGCATACATGCCCGCGCGATAAAGCGTATATTGAACTGCATGTGCGAAATAGATGCGCTGAAAAGCACCCCTGACAATAATACCGCCGACGATATCCCTGCCGATGCTTAAATAGCACCGCAGCAAATTTTAATATAGCCGAGGCAGATAAGTATCTGTCTCGGCTATTGGTGCATCATTCTACAATACGCACGCCGCTTTCGTCCATAAGGTCAACTATATCATTTTGGCCGTATATAAAAAACATTCAATGTTTCCTTCAGAAAAGTATCTACACAAGATGATCCTTAAAAATGTCCAGAACTTTTAAAGATAAATTGCAGTAATTGTTGATACTTGCACTTGAATTAGAGTTCCGAATGTTTGATAATAGCCTGGCATAGTATGGGTCAAATATTACACTTTGGCCATCACCCCATGGTGAGGCATTTGGATTTACCTTTCTTCCCCTTAATAACTCATTGGCAAAAGTAAATGCTATCTCATAACAGTCCAAAAGATCAATTCGCCCGTCACTATACTCAAGAATATACTCAGGAATAGGGACTTCTAAGAATTCCTTAACCGTACTCGTCTCTTCTTTTGACAATATTTTCATACACATTCATTCTCTTACTGGTAGAAAAACGAGCGTATAAGTCCGGATTTTGAATAGAAACCGCCTACTCCCAATCCTTTCAATCTCAAACTACCTGAATCCATTAATTTACCTATTCCATTACATTTGTTCCATAATGCTACTGCATCATCTGTATAAGTAATAACATTTTTAGTCATGGCCTTCTTCCCCTCCTGAATGACATGCCGTTTATAATGGTCATTCATATTTGTCCATGGACCGCCTTTTGAAGATGAGTCCCACGCTCTAGCCGCACGGCCTACTTTCAATGCACTACCAACAGCACCTGTTATTGCACCTGTGATAGCACCGGACAATGCGCCATCTCCCATTCCATTAAGTGCGGCCGTGCCTGCTCCGTTCCAACTGCCAGTAGACACCCTATGACGCACTGCCCCCGTAGCGGCCCCCATTGCAGCGCCAGAGATCATTCCAATAGCGGCTCCTTTAGCAGCTCCTACTGCAATAACGGCAGCTGCAGTTCCTGCGCCAGCAGTTGCAACGGTGATAGCTGCCACAGCAGCAACAACAGCCACCACCTCAACAGCTGCTACAACTTTTCCAACCCAGCTTGGCCAAGCTCCAGTTTCATCCGTCATATTCACAGGATTGTTAAAGCAGTATGCAAATAAGTTATATTGTACAAAATTTTCAAAGCCTACAGTTAATGCCTCTGAAGTATCTGCATTAATCCACCGACCGATCTCAGAATCATAATAACGGCTGGATACATAGTAGAGGCCGGTTTCGGTATCGTAGTA
>ENA-OPDJ01001840-OPDJ01001840.1-human-gut-metagenome-genome-assembly--contig:-NODE-1840-length-10249-cov-3.128997_pt1 | contig 10249 bp, 10 predicted proteins | sample MGYA00241621_ERZ501505 | MGnify/ENA primary metagenome ERZ501505 (study PRJEB25962, sample SAMEA2042624) | human gut metagenome | biome: human gut; feature: human-associated habitat; material: faeces... | reverse complement strand
GATTTACACTCGGATATTTCTGATTAGTTTTGGTTGTTCTATGGTTATAAATACATCAATTAAAACATAACTTACATCACATATATCTTGTATATAGATTTCTTTTTCCGGGTAATGCTTTCTCATATCAAATACAATAACTCCTTTTTGGTTATTTGAGGAGCAAGAACATGCCAATAAAACCAATAGAATATAATAGTAATTCATAATTATTGTCATTTAAGGTTGAATATTGCAGAAAATATAATCTTTTAATATTAATTCCGAAGAACTGATAGGAGGACATAAGTATTTATATATGCAATTGCAACAAGGCTCCTTCTTGTTTCGTGTTAGAAACCATAAATTATCAGTGTTATTTATAATTCGAGATACAATAGAAAGTAAAGGTTCCTTTAATATATTTCCTATAATGGGTTCAGTTGTATTTAATCGAACAGTACCATCTAAATACACGCATAACTTTCCATAAAAAATTGAGTTAATAGATGCATTTTGATGGATATGTCGCATGTTTACAGGATCTGATTGAATATCTTTTATGCTAAATGACGCTTGATTTTGAAAGAATTTAATATTTTTTTTATTGTAAAATAAAGTAATATCAAACATGTTGATAAATTTGTTTTTTGTTAAATATTTTAGGTCTTTTTCATCTTGAACAATCCAGTTGAATGAATTCTTATTTTTCATAATAATTTTCATATTTACTAAGTTGTAATCTGTTATTAGTACTTCTATATTATGACCAAAATTAGAAATAAAAGCATCTGGTAAATAAATATAATTTTTGTAATTGACAATTATATGACATTTTTCTTTTATGTGATTTGGCATAGAATTTAAATAGTTGAAAGTAAAATGATCATTAGGATTAGATATTATAATATTTATTTTATATAAATAATCAATGCATGAAGATACGCTATTAATAAAGCTTTTGATGTTCAATGAATCAGGACTTGTGATTATGCTATCTTTTGTACAAGCATCAAATTGCTTGTGATATTCTCTGCAATCACGGCAGTCATTTGTACAACTTGTATTCGTGAAAAAAGTTATCTCTGTTAATGATGATAATATATTCTTCGCAAAATGGTTAAAGTTTGGATTTGAAATGTCAACTCTAAGATGTGGCATTAACTGTACAGGTTTTGTAGACATTTTTTTGATTGGAACTACATCTCCCATAAATAAATTTCTAAGATCATCTACAAAAGAAGAGATTTTATCATTTGCGGTGAACTTAATAGGGATAACTCCAAGATTATCTAATATATTTAATTCTTTTATTAAGTTGATTATGTCTTTATCATAAAAATGCAATATAGCCCCATCCAATGTATTGTATAATAATGCTTCTTCTTCCAAAATTGATATATATACATAAGGTTCTAAAAAAAGCCAATAATCCATTTCCATATTTATATAATTTTATATTTATTAATAATATCTCTATAGCTGTATATCCCAGATTCGGCTATTTCTATGTTTTCAGTCACTTTGTTAATCCATTCTTTCTTTGACATAAATCCATTACAATTTAAATGATCATTTGAATCAAATATATAAAATATGCATTCTGTACACTCTTTGTTATTATAACATTTATCACAATATGACTGGAGGCGTCTATAAGAATTATTGTAAAGGGATACAATATACTTATTATCAATAATAACATCATCTGGTGTGCAAATTCCAAAACTATAATTTTGTCCTATGCGTTCACAGGGTAGGATTTTTCCATTAACTGTTACAAAAATCTTTCTGCTGAAAGGTTGACAAGTCCCTGTTGAAAATTTTTTAGTTTTTAATGAAAAGAAAAGATCTCTGCTGTCTTGATAAAAACTATTAGAAAATCTTCGTATAAATTGAGCAAAAGAAACTGCTCCTGGAGCAAATATCTCCATGCATGATCTTATTTTGTCAAAATCAAAGTCGCTTACACCATCTTTTATATTTGCATATATTGAATAAAATTCATTTTTTAGATCATCATTGACACCAAGAGGATTTATTGTGGATACTCTTGGTGTTTTTCTGTATTTATTTTTGATAAAATTATATGAGTTTACAATGGAGTTGTTTTTACTTATTACAGAATTGAAATTTACGTGATTTTCAAAATAATCAGAATATTTAGTGTATAATAAATCTATATTTTTGAGTACTTGATTAAATGAAGGGTTACCCTGTTTGTCTATTCGTAAGGCAGATCCATAGGAATCCCCATCTAGACTAATCAATAAATCAAATTTCTTCTCATGCAAATAATCCATATACTTATCTAATAATAAGCCATTTGTAGTCATACTATAGGTGAATTTTCTAGAGGGATTATCGAGATTTTCAGTAAACGATACAATTGTTTTAATAAAATTCATATTTAATAGTGGTTCTCCTCCATAAAATCCTATATTGACAACTCCATCTGAATGATTATAATTAGAGTTCCATAATTTATTCATGTATTTCAACATAGAATAAGCCAATCTAATATCCATTTTTTTATTGCTTCTTATGTCGTAATTATTATAAAATTTACCATATGCGCAATATACACAATTTAGGTTGCATACATCAGTTACCTCAAATGTTATCTGGCGAGTATTTGCTAGAGATATAATGACATCTTCTTCTTTTATTTTATATTTAAATTCAAGATTATCCTTTGGATTTAAAATCCCCATTTTATGTAAATATGCAATTTTTTTCGTGTAATAAGAAGAGGTATCAAATTCGGTATTATCAGAAATGTATTTGACTCCATGGCTTGGTGTTATTGATAAATAATTAGAGTAATTATCCACTATATAATTATTGCCATGCTTTGTTTTAATGTAATTGACAGATTGTACCATAAGCTGTTTTTGTTTTATCATTTTCAGGTTCTATAAACAGAACCTGAAAATGACTAAGATTTAGGATTTACTAACTTTTATTGTTGCTACTGGCAGAAGAATTTGTGTTGTCAGAACCTCCTGAACTAGCACATCCGCAACCACATTTGTAACCTCCAGAGATGATTTTCATCTCTTTTTCTTTAAGTTTTTTACTACTGGATTTAACCAGATTTAACTTGACACTTTTCATAAAACCTCCTTTTTTATTTAATAATTAAACTTATCAAATAAATTACATATACTATGCTCCATTCGAGATAGTGTATATTTATTTGAATAAGATGTTCTACTTTTTATTGAAAAACGGTTTCTGACGCTTTTATCAGAAAGATATAAAATTGCTTTTTTTACATTTTCTGGCTTGATGAAGCATGTATCGTCTTTTTTTATAACAGGAATAGACACTCCTTGTGCCATTTCCTTTAACCCTGTAGATGTTGAATATATTAATGGAACTCCATGCATCATAAATTCAATAGCAACATAGCTGCATTGTTCATGAAATGATAGCATAATTCCAATGTCACAGATTTGATATAATTTATAAAGTTTATCTTTTTCTAAAAAACCTAAGAAAGATATATTTGTTCTCATATTTGTTAATTTTAGATATTTATTATAGTCTCCATTCCCTGCAATTAATAGATGATATTTATTAGTGTTTTCTAATTTGCAAAAAGCTTCTAGGAGAATATCTACACCTTTTATTTCATCTAGTCTCCCTACAAATAGAATCAGCATTTTATTCCTTTTAATCCCTATCTTATTCCTATACACTATTTTATCATACTTGCACATCTTCTTAATATTGGGAGATAATCCATTATATATTAAAACTATCTTCTTTTTTTCTATATTGTATAATTTATGTAATATATTTTTTGTATACTCACATAAGCATATTATTTTATCTACATTCTCATACACGTATTTTTCCATTAAAAAAGAGTCTAATAGATCTTTGTCTAGTTTATTTTTAACGCATTGGCTATTTTTTATTATACTTTCATAGTAATCTAAATTTCCTTTTAAAAGAAAACACCAATTCTGATAATGTATTGTAAATATCACATACGAATTCTTTAGCCTCTCTTTGATTTTTTTTATAATGTATATATCTTTATAATAGTTGAAAATAAAAATAGATTTTTTCTGTTTGCAAATCTCTACATATGAAACCAATATATACCATATATTTCTATAATATGCTTTTTCTGTATTTTTATTAAAGCGATAAAAACTGTCAGGAATATAATATTCAATTACATTTTTGTCACTATATTTTACGCAGCATTCTGAATAGTTAGAACTAACATGTATAATATTTAGTATATACTTGTCGTTTTTAATAAATATACTTTTAATACTTTGTATATAAGTACCAATTCCATATGCTTCCGCTTGATAGCTTTCTGAAAAAATATATACATGAGTTTTCATAATACTATTGTATTTCTGTTAAACATTTCATTCCAACTCCTGCGCAACCATTTATTAAACACAAATTTAAAGATAGGATATTATTATCTTTGGGCTGTTTTGATAATAAATAATTCCATATTTCTTGCTCATTCCATATTTTTAGTTTATTTGTTATTTTTCTCCATTCTGAAAGATAATATGTATCAAATGATTCTTCTATCGCTTTATGTGATATAGATAATAACCGTAATGATATATAACATGATATTCCCATTAGTCCTGTCTCCAAACTAAGATCTTTCATTCTTCGTAAATCCCGCTCCATGACTTTTTGATCGATTCCTGCAAGGATTTCATTGGAATCCCCTTCCATGAACCCATTTTGAATCAGATATTCGATACCCCAGCCAATTCCACACAATCCAGTTTCTAGGTTTATTGGTAATGTTTCTGGAATATTCTCACTAATTTCCTCAAGCAACTCTCCTGCAAAGTCATCATATATGGCTTGATCTGTATATCTTGCGTAGTGTGCAAAGAACAATACAACCCCCATTTTCCCATGGAATAAACCAATATCCTCTATGTCGATTGAATGCAAAATCAGATGATTCGCTATTCTTCGTAATAATATGTCTTTTTCTGTATTCATCTTACCAACACTCAATTTTAGTATTTGAATCTTTTGCAAAGCCTAGTAATAATTCTTTTTGATAAGTTTTGCTTGATGCCAAACAAACAACCTTACTTGGGCTTAAGATTCGTAAAATCGTCTCAAACGTATTTGCGTATAAGAACAGTCTAGGAAAATTTTGTTCGATACTATCATTCTCAAATACTTTTTGTTCGGAAAATTCAACTTGTACAGCTGTAACTATCTCTGATAGTTCTGTGTCATCCGGAATCTCATATTCAGATAATAATAGAATTGGAATCTCTTTTCCTTGTAAAAAAGTTGATACATGAGCCAATTCTTTCTCATCTGTTAGGTAAACCAAACAACATCTTTTATATGGAGATAAAAGCTTTGTCCAAGGATGGCTATCTATATTAAAGTTATTTGTGGTATTCCTTTTCTTTTCTATCCACTCAAAATGATTCAAGAAATTAGAGATATTGTGAATAGACTCCTCGATGGATTTTCCAGCGATACGAGAACGTACATAATCCATTTGTTCTTTCGAAATGAAAGACAGTATATATATGAACAATGCGTTTTTTATGGAATGGTTGCCAAGCATGAGTCTTAGAGCATCCCGGACTTCATATTCTTGAATAGCTTTTCCTATATATTCTTGTATGATTGTATCAAACTCGATTTTGTATTTTCCTAAATCTAGCAAACTCATCTTTTCTTGAAACTCTCCTTGTCTCCAATTCCCCAATGTGCGCCAAGGAATCGAATGGCGTTGCGCAGAATAGAAATAAGAAAACATAGATTCAAAGCGTGAATGTATGAATAAGTTTTTCGTTTTTTTCAACTTTGAATAATTGCATTTCTTGAAATTCTCTAAGGGCATAAAGCGATCCTTCGCCTTCTCATACCAATATTGATAAGTTTCGGTATGTTTTTGAAGACAAGGGCGTAAATGAAACCATATCAGACCGCCATCGAACAACTTTTTATTGTGAAACATTACTTCCAGAACTTGATTGTAGCCGGGAGCTTTTGGCAAATAACAAGCTTGGTAGGTCATTTCTTCAGAGACCTCAAAAAAGAAAAGATCTCGCACTCCGTTGAATGGGCATAGAATGTCCCGGTAGGTTGTGTCTATCTTTTCGTCTCCTAAAAAAGTAAGCCATTCTCCATTTTTTTGTAATACATTGATACCAGAGAGGGATACCAATATTTTATCTTGTTTGATTCTTTTTTTCAAATAGGAGAAATAGAAAGGAGCCATCTTTATCGCTAACCAGTCTTGCCATTTTCTTTTTGGACTTTTGCCCTTTTTAGAATTATGCAGGTAAGATGTATATAGCTTATAAGCTAGTTGTTCCAAAGGGTTGATCCGGACTTTTTGCTCGGTGCGGTAGGCATCACAATATTTTTTGAATGATTCGGAAAAAAATAGCTGGTCTGAATCTATCTTGATCGCATAGCGATATGTTACTTTTGAAATCGCGTAATTCGTGTATCCGGAAAGGAGATGAATCGAATCCTTCGGCAGATTCATGGTCTCTTGAAATTGTTCATCCGCTAAATCTATAGGATAGATATAGGGTAGGTATTCAAAGATTTTGATCTTGTTAGGGTATTTGCTCTCTTTTCTTTTAAGTATATTAGCTGTCTCATCTGTACAATTGTGATATACCGCAATCAGCTCATCTAATCCTTCAATACAAGACTCTACGCAAGCGTCTAGGAAATCCGCGCTGTTTTGGCAGCGCAATATACCCGTTACCCCTAAAGGGCGTTCTTTTGTCAATTGTGATAAATCGACAGCGTATTCGGTATAGTCCTGTTGCTTAGAGTTCATGGTAATTAAATTATTGATTCATTTCTAATTGATTTTGAGAAAAACAAGTTTTCCTGATTATTTTCTGTATATAGCTCTCTTTATAAGGACTATATGGCAAATCTCTTTGTACATCTTCTCCTATGTACTCTTTTCTAAACATTAAATATGTATGATAATCTTTTAGTGTATCGTCATTCAAAATTTCTGTTTCTTGTATCTTTATATCTATATCCGATAATACATCTTTGATCTCACCGGTAATAAAACGTTCTCTTAATAGATAGGTGATTCCCCATCCAATGGCCACATAATCCATTTGACAAATCAAGAGATAAATTATCCGGAAGCTCCATTATAGATTCTAATATCTCGTCCGCGAATTGTTCATATAAAGCATCTCCACTATAACGACTGTATTCATAAAATAGAATAGTCATGCCTAGCTTACCGTTATACTCTAGAGCCTCTGTTTTCAGTACCCCGTAACGGAGTAGGTCTTTTAGTATGCCTTTGTATTGAATGAATAACTCTTTCATATCGTTCATTAATTGTAAAATGAAAAATTCGTATCCCAGCTACCAAAAAAATAATGAGAACAATATGCTTCCTTTATTTTTTCATGGAATGAGACGGTCTCTCCCTGATAGATATATGAACCCATGTCATCTTTCGTCACAGGCGTTACTTTTGAATAAGGGAAAAGAGTAACCTTGTATCTTTTCTTCAAGGTATTAAATATCCGTGATATCATCAATGGGCCTGTTGTATGCATCACCTTTTGTACTGGATAGTCCCGTAACATTGCATCAGTAATTTCTTTTAAAATGTTTATCCATCCTCCGCATCTTGGCTCAGAAACCATAAATGCGTTTCCTATTAGGGTGGATACACTTGGGTAGAAATTATGCTCCGGGGGCTCTTCGCCAAATCCTATCATCACGTCTTTTAATAATGGTTCGATTGGCTTGAAGCATTCCGTATCCAAATCCGTATAGACTCCCCCATATACATATAATATCATATAGCGAATCGTGTCCCAACGTTGTACATTGTATGGGAAACTTCTATACATGGAAAGATACTCCGGAAAATGTTTTTTTACCAACTCATCCATTTCCTCTCCGTTCCAAAGGTGATATTCCCAATCTGGATTCTGCTCTCGCCAAGTTCTTGCCAAGATTTGTAAGCGGGTGGGCATACATGGTTCTGTACGCCCCTCCCAGACTTGATGTATGATTTTAGGGATTGCCATACGGTTTATTGATTTTCAAATTCACCCACTAGCCATCCTAACTTATGGGTCAGGATAACTTGATATGTCCCTGTTCGCATCCTGTTCACTGCAATGTCGATTATATCGCCCATCGCACCGGAAAATGTATTCTCATATATTATATTACTATTCTCATCCGTAATATGAATTGTCAGGTTATCCAGAGCATCCTTGAACTCTATGCTCAGTATATTGTTATCTATGGACAATGTGGGTGGCAACGCCGTGATGGAGCGATAATCCTCGTCATCCCATCTTCCTTGTGTAGGAATGTCATCCCCATACGCCAATGAAATGGAGAAAAAAGAACTTAAAAAGATACAGAAGGTCAACAAATTTGTTTTCATACGCTAATATTGTTTAATTACTGGTTGTGTTTTAATCGTTTGTGAATATCAGTAAAAAAACAATAAGCGAATGAACAAATATGAACAATGCGCAAAAATGTTTTTTCGTCCTGTTCTCACTTTTGTCCGTTTTTGTTCGTTTTTTGATTTTAAATCCTGTATAAATATTTATATATCAGATATATATTTATCAAAATCCTTCGCTGTTCCTGCCTTCTTATTGAGCTTCTCATACAATCTTTTTCGATAAACGGATACGTTTCCCTTACCCAGCAAGATTTCGATCGCCCCGGGTTTTACTCCTATTTTACTTAGATAACAGATTTTCCTCTCCGATTCGTTTAAGGAGGTGGATTTTTGCAAGGTGGTCACCATCTTTGGGTAAAGTTTGTCCACCGAGATGAAAAGTTTATGCCAATCCGTATCCGTGGGTTCCCAGCCAGCGGGGGAACGGAATTTATCATATAGGCGTTCGTTTTGCAGTCGCTCTGATTCCTCTATTTTTTTCCGCTCTTCTTCTCTTGCTTGTTCCCGTTTCTTTAAGTTTGAGTTCTCACTCCGAAGGGTGAGCAAATTTTTCTCTAATTCATCTTTGGTATGAGACAATTTCTCTAATTGCATGATTTTTTGCCTAATCTCCTCGTTTGTCCGCTTTAGTTGCTCATCTTTTTCCTTGGAAAGTTGTCGCTCTTTCGTTTTGTAAATTTGGATTTCGTTCTGTAGGCTATCCTTTACGTCAGATATATTTTTCAGGGTCTGCTCATTTCTTTGAATTTGTTCCTCATTGGCTTTTAACCGTTGTAACAGGCTTTTTCGTTCTCGCCTGTAATGGATGAAACGCAGTAGGGCTACTGTTAATAAAAACAGGCAAGCCGTTATGAGTAAAGAATAAAAGGACTTCTGTTTAGAGGCGTAAAGCCGTGCCTCCCATAAATCCTGTTCGATTTCGTTATATGAATAGAACGCTTGTACGTTCCGGATGGATTCAGCATTCTTTCCTTGCTCTATAGAATCTTTTAATAATTCGTATTGCTTAGATAATAACGCCGCTTGTTCCCATTGCCCTTTCTCCAAGGCTATTTCTTTCAAATGGAAAAGTCCTCCGGCACGTGTCTCGGGTAAAGGTGCAGAATTTATACAGGCTTGTAAGTAAAAGCGAGCCGAGTCGATTTGACCGCTTTTCTTATAAAGTTCCCCAAGCACTAGATATACGGGATATTTGGCTTGTGGTTTTGCTACGTTTTGTAAAGATGTCCGCAATAATCCATGTGCTTCCTCCAGGCGTTGTCTGTCTATATAGAGACCTGCTAATTCCGTATAAACCGAAGGAATAATTCTCTTCCTCATTAAAGCGATCGCTTTTTGGTTGCAAATAATGGAGCTGTCTTGAAGGCCCAGCATCAAGAAGGTACGCCCTAAGTCCCACAATGCGAACACCTGTCCTGTACTGTCATTTATTAGATGAAAATTCTCCACCGCTTTTTTCTGGAAAGGCAATGCCTTCTCATAAACCTTCTGGTAGGCATAGAGCATACCTATATGATTATGGATCCTACCAAGCAAGGCATGATCCTCTATCTTTTCCTCATCCCGAAGAGCTTTGAGGTAATATTCCTGCGCTTTTAGCGGGTGCCCCAAGTCTTGATTGATTCTTCCTTTATAATACCAAGCTTTCGCTTTTCTTCCCAAGTCGTCTGTTTTCTCGTAATAATCCGCGGCGATCGAGATCAGGGAGTCGGTGGTATGCGTAACGTACGTCTTGTCTTCCGCTTCCGTCAGCAGCAAAGAATAATGTGCCTTATCTTTTCGGGATAGGTTTTCTTTGTTCTCTATTTGTTCAAG
>ENA-OPDJ01001839-OPDJ01001839.1-human-gut-metagenome-genome-assembly--contig:-NODE-1839-length-10254-cov-3.361212_pt1 | contig 10254 bp, 6 predicted proteins | sample MGYA00241621_ERZ501505 | MGnify/ENA primary metagenome ERZ501505 (study PRJEB25962, sample SAMEA2042624) | human gut metagenome | biome: human gut; feature: human-associated habitat; material: faeces... | reverse complement strand
GGGTCCACCACCCACAGATAGTCGCTATGAGCATCATGTTCCCCACTCTCTTCCCCCAACACGCTATGATTAGGAAAACACTTGCCGATGCGCTCGATCAACATGGATTCACTTAGTTTGTCCACTTTCGTCACGACATCATGCACCGTTGACTTTGTTTCAAGTTCCAAATGACCGCTTCTGAAGTAAGATCGTTGTACTTCCCCAACCTCTTTTGCCCATTCCACCGCAAGCGCCAAAGTGTTTTCCAAATCAATATTCATAATAACGAATTATTTGTCTTTTTTAGGATTTTCCTTTGTATCAACAATTTTCACCTTAAACAACAAAGTTGAATAAGCCGGAACAACATAAGTCCCATCATAATTACGTGATCCTCTATAACCGTATCCCATTCCCGATGAAAAAAGAATTGTAGCTTCTTCTCCAACTTTAAGTTCAGGTAAAGTTAAAGAAATTCCTTTTATCATATCCGGTAAATACCACGTCACGACATCATCGCTATCCATTTTCAAAAACTGACGCAACGACGGGTTGAGTTCATCCAGAATTCTACCTTCCGCCCATACGGTGACACTATCCGTCGCTTGAACAAAAACTCCGCTCGCATTTTCTTTCGTTTTAGCTATCAAAGCAACCGTATCGGTCTTTCCCTCGTGCAAAGGAACTTCTTTAAAAACGTCTAAGTTGTTATCTGCAAAATACCGCCCAATCATACTTTTCTCATAGTCCAACAGATTATCCTCTTCCACAATACTTTCCACGGTATAATCTCGATAAACTAAAGCAGAAGACAAACTCATGATACTTGAAACAATCGAACTTCCCGTTGTTCCTTCCGGAATGTTCATTAAAATATCAGATAACGGATCGATATATTTTTCCGCATCTGTATTCATTTGCATCAATATCGGTCCACCTAAAGTATAATAGGGTGAAACTCCGGCACCGACGGCAACACTCGGATCTGATGAATCAATAATACTCCCCGTCAAACTCTTTTGCGTGTAATTAATCCAAACGAAATCGCCATACGTTGCTTTCTTCCCTTCTTTCTGATAATTAAACAAGTAAGCATAATCCTCGATGTCTTCTTTCAGATAAGTATAATGATACTTGAAAATCTTCGGATCGGAATCCTTACTATACACGAAGTCTTTAATCCTAACCTGCTCATCCTCAAATGTTTTCTTCCAGTTGTCACCATCATCATCGGAACACCCGATGAATCCGCTTGCCAAAAGGCAAAGCAGCATTACCCAATAATTACTTTTCATTTTCCGTTTCTATTTAGCTGTTATTTTTCAAACTATTCTTCTTCCGTTTTAGGTGGAACCACTTTACGAATCCGTACCCAATACCATAACGTTGAGTATGGAGGAATTAAATATTGTTTAAGTTTAGTACGATCTCGGAAAGTTATTTCCCGGGTTGTACCTACCGCACCATAAGCCATTCCATAAGGTACAATAATATGTGCAGAATCTCCAGCTTGTAAATGCTGTAATCCTTTCACCAACCCTGTTGGATAATTTTTCTGCCAAGTCTCATTAAACAAGAAATAAATAGAATCACGTCCCATACTTCTCAACACCCGATTCTGTAATCCCACATCATCCAGCAAGCCATAATCCATTTCCAACAAAACAGAATCCCCCACTTGAATATCTCGATCGCCCGTTCCTTTCTCCAAAATAGCTGTATAAGTAACTGTATCCCGCTCTCCAATAGATGAAATTTCTCGCGTAGGAAAGTCAACAAAAGCATTCTCCACGCCCATAATGTCTACTAGATAACTTCGAATCAACCCATATTCATTCACTTTCACATCGTTAATAAGCTTATGTGCCTTTAACTTATAATGTAACGGTTTCCCGTAATTATTCTTATCTCCGGCTAAAATAGAGGGTACAATCATTTCTCCTCCCATACTTCCAACACTAATATGCCGAAACGCTTCCGCCACATAATCATATTTCTTTATCGTGTCATAACGATAAAGTACCGGTCCTCCAAAGGCATAAGTAAACGTGGAATCACCCTGTTCGGGAGATGTCGTATCCAATTTATCTCCATTCAGATAAAATTTTTCGTAATCCATCAACACCCATCCAGTATCTTTAGCTACCTCACCACTATTATCGTAATTGAAAATAAAAACCGTATCGATCAACATACCATGCACGCTATAATACTCAAGATAAAGAATCGGCGTGGTAATTTGACTCAGGTACTCGTGAATAGCGATCTTTTCATTTTCCAATGTATCAATCAAATCGAGTTCCTCTTCATCGTTATTACAACCGAAGAAAGTCAACGCAAACAAACTACTTAATAGAATCAGAAATTTATTCATTATACTATTTATTATCTATTGGTACTTCTACCCACGCACCTTGATGCAAACGCATCGTGCTTTTTATTCCGACTTCCCGCAACCACTCGAATGCCAACGCCCGATTGTCATTTACCAGCTGGGGCAAATGAGCATCAGAATTCACCATCACGGGAATATTCAACTCTTTCAACCACTTGAAATACTTTACATTAGGAAATATCATTCCCTTCTTCGTGTATGCTTTCGTGTTCACCTCCACCATAACGCCTCTCTCCGCTATCAAGGACATATAATCCCACAACAACCGGTTATACCACTCTTGTTTCGTCAGCGTGCTATCCATCAGTGAACCATTCATGGATATTTTATCCAAATGTGCCACAAAGTCAAAACCACCCAACTCTACCATCCGGGAAGACGCCTTGAAATAAGCCTCCACGAGATATTTCAGATCATCATGAAAAATCAAACGCAAATTCTCCCTAAAATCCTCGAACTTCCCGTCCATATCCATGATCTCACCCGTCTGTTCCTCGGTCACGAGATGCACGGAACCAATGCGGTAATCCAGCGGCATACGCTGAAAATACTCTACTGCTGGGCCCCAATCATCATTCAGATAATCAATTTCCATCCCCACGTAAAGCTCAATCTGTCCCGCATATTTCTCCTGCAAACGCTTTAGCTCCATTAGATAAGCCTCCACGTTCCCTTTGCTTAAAGACCAACGTGTCTCAAAAGGAAGCGGTGAGTGCGAAGAGATACCGTAACTATGAAATCCTGCCTCGATAGCCGCCCTCACAAAATCCTCCGCCGGGGCTTTCCCGTCACAAAAATTACAATGACTATGATAAGTGCATAAATCCATCAGTTACTCCTTCACCCAAGCATGAACAATTTCGGCCACATACACTTTGTGGAAATCCTTCTGACCGTACTGGCTATCCACGATCTTCTTGTCCAGAAAAGCCTCTTCCTTTAAGAAGTCAGTATATAATTTCTTACACTCCAACACCAATGTTGCTTCCTCAAAAGCCGGATTCCCGGCCTCCGTGAAATAGGGCGTCAACCCGCTTTCCTGCACCTTGTTCACGTCACGCCCGGAAACAGAACCACATACATTCAATGCATGACGGTACTTCTCGTCAAAAAATGACAAGGTAAACTCATCTTTTTTCTCCGTAAACTCGAACGTATAACGTTGTGGTCGCACGAACACCATCACCACGGGTTTATTCCACAAATACCCCATCGATCCCCAACTAGCCGTCATCATGTTGAACTTCACCTGATCCCCAGCCGTCACCAGCATCCAATCCTGCCCGATCAACTTGATCACGTTCTTATCTATATCTTTCGGTGCAATCTTTTTCATATTTTATATTTTTTTACCAACTACCGGTTTCAAGTAGCCGGAATCACACAATCTAAAATCATTACATTCTCTCCGGCATCTCTATTCCCAACATTCCCATGGCATTCTCTATTGCCACGCTACATTGTTGTGCCAGTAGCAAACGTAAATTACGCACTTGCTCGTTTTCTTCCTTCAGGATAGAATAATCATGGTAGAACTGGTTAAATTCCTTCGCCAGCTCGTAAGCATAATTCCCGATCAACGCTGGGCTATAATTATCTCCTGCCTCCTTCACGACAGCGGGCAATTTAGCAATCAGCTTAACCAAATTCTGTTCTTTCTCGGTTAATGCCGTGTGAATATCTCCCGGAACAATCTTAACCCCAGCCTCTTCCGCCTTACGCAAAACCGACTTGATACGAGTATAGGTGTACTGGATAAACGGTCCCGTGTTCCCGTTAAAATCAATCGATTCCTTCGGGTTAAACATCATGGTCTTCTTCGGGTCAACCTTCAATATAAAATACTTCAGCGCCCCCAAAGCAACCTTACGGTACACCTCCTCGGCCTCTTCCTTCGTGTAACCGTCCAGTTTCCCCAACTCCTCGGAAGTCGTACGAGCCGTGTGGATCATCTCGTCAATCAAATCGTCAGCATCCACCACCGTACCCTCACGGGATTTCATTTTCCCCTCCGGTAATTCAACCATACCGTAAGAAAGATGCTTGATCTTGTCGGCCCAATCGAATCCCAACTTCTTACAAACCAATGACAACACCTGAAAATGGTAATTCTGCTCGTTACCTACCACGTATATCTCTTGATCCATGTTAAACTCATTGAACCGATCGTATGCCGTACCAATATCCTGCGTCATATAAACAGAGGTTCCATCGCCACGAAGAAGCAGCTTATGATCCAGCCCCTCGGTAGTCAGGTCAGCCCAGACAGAGCCGTCTTCTTTTTTGAAGAAAAAGCCTTTTTCCAGTCCCTCCATTACTTTCTCTTTTCCTTCGAGATAAGTATTGGATTCATAATATATCTTATCGAAGCCGACACCCATCTTCCGGTAAGTCTCATCAAATCCGGCATACACCCAGTTGTTCATCATCTCCCAAACCGAACGAACCTCGGGATCGCCGGCCTCCCATTTGCGCAACATGGCGCGGGCTTCCTGCATGAGCGGCGAGGCGGCCTCGGCCTCTTCGGGGGTCATGCCTTTGGCTTCCAGTTCTTTCAGTTCTTGTTTATAATGTTTGTCGAACAACACATAGAAATCACCGATAAGGTGGTCTCCTTTTTTTCCGGCCTTTTCGGGAGTGACACCGTCGCCCCATTTTTGCCAAGCCAGCATCGATTTACAGATATGAATACCCCGGTCATTGACGATATTGGTTTTCACCACCCGATTGCCATTGGCTTTCAAAATCTCGGAAAGACTATATCCCAACAAGTTGTTGCGCACATGTCCCAAATGTAACGGTTTGTTGGTATTGGGCGAGGAATATTCGACCATGACCAAAGGAGCATCTGCGGCAGCTTTATGCGTCCCGAAATCGGCCTCTTCGTCGATGTGATGCAACATCTGGCTCCAAAACGAAGGAGCGATCACCAGATTGAGAAAGCCCTTGATTACATTGAACGAAGCGACTGCCGGCTCATTGGCGAGAAGATACTCGCCTATCTCCTGAGCCGTAGCTTCGGGAGCCTTATGAGAGGCTTTCAAAAAAGGGAACACCACCAACGTGAGATTTCCTTCGAACTCTTTCTTCGTCTTTTGAGGAACTGTCGTTCCGGGAGCTGCCTCGATTCCATACAAAGCTTTCACCGCTTTGACCGCAGCATCGGATATAATCTGTTCTATTTTCATGTACTATACTCGTTTAATGGGTACAAAGATAGTGCAAGATGAGAGCAAAAAGAACAAATCCATTTGTTTTTTTGCCGAATCGCAGCCTATATCGGACTTTTGTCAAAGATAGTACAAGTCGAATGCAGAGCAAAAAGAACAAATGGATTCAGTAGAAAATTCATGAGGGCAGACTTGAATATTAACAATAAATCTTTTGTCGGCAACCACATTCCGATCTCCTCGGCAAGTGGTTAAGAAAAGCAGCCGAATAGATTTTGATGATATTCAACCCCTCCGTCACTTCGTGCCACCTACCCTATATTTTGCTGGGCAAAACACCCCGTAAGGCTACGGGATACGGCAGGGAGGAGGGAAAAATACCCACAAAGCATCGGAGCGGATAAAAGCTGTTCAAGAGGATACTTTCAACACTCTCCCTCTGCTCATCGTAGATGAGATAGGGGGAGTGCCCGCAGGGCGAGGGGGTTAAGCCTTCAAAATATAATATGCTATCTTTCAATTTCTTTTCTCAAAAACTGTTGTTCCTTCGGTATCTTCCCTATATGGTTAACGTAACTCCCCGTAATGCTACGGGACACGGCAGGGGAGAAGGGGAAATGCAGATTCCTCTCATTCATTAACATTCAAGTCTATCCCCATGAATTTTCTACTGAACCTATATTTATACACAGCCCCGCACAGATGTCATCTGTGCGGGGCTGTGTATATTGGGATTTTATCCTTGCCTACTGCGTTAAGGAACCGATACGAGTGTAGCTCGGTCGTTTACTTTGACTATATAGATTCCTGCGGTGGGGACAGTGAACGATTGGGCTTGTTTGTCGAATAGGTGTTTCCCGGTCATTGTGTAGACTGATATCGATTCGTTCTGGTAGCCTTCAATTATGATTTCCCGCCCTATGGCATATACTTTGTTTCCCTGCTTAGGCATGGAAATTCCCGATGCCCAACCTTCGCTTTGCAGGGTGACGGGAATCGAAGGTAGAATGTCGTTACCTGTGAGGTAGTCGTATTGGACGTAAGAGGCCCCGAAATGGAGAGAGTTGTCCTTGACAGAGGCATTTTGAAGATTGCTCATGCGGTCGATCCGAAAGCCTTGACCGATCCAATCCGTGAGGTCGAAACAATTCTTGTCGTTGACGGTCACGGTACAGTCTCTCCCGTTTCTGAAAGTGGCAGACGAGAGAGCCGTATTACTTGACAAATCGAGCATAAAGAGGGGGCTTCCGCTACACTCAAAATCGGAAAGTGAAGTGCAAGATGACACGTCGAGGTATGAAAGTCCGGAATTTTCATAAAGAGAGACGGAGGTTAACTTTTCGTTTGTGAGCGATAGGTTCGCAAGTCTCGGACAATTTTGCAAATGAAATGTGGATAATTCTGTGCAGCCCGACACGTTCAGCTCTTCGAGCATTGTGTTCCCGCCGATAACCAGTGTCCTGATGGAATCGTTTGTCGGGCGGAAAGTCGTAGCGTTACTGCCCGACAGTCGAAACATTTTGAGGGAAGGAAGACGGGTAAAATCGAACTGGTCGATGTCGTCGAGTGGGTTATTGTCGGCCATGAGGTCTTGGAGAGCCGGGAGAATCCCGAAAGAAAAGTTTCGCAATCGGTTGTCTTCACAAGATAAGTAAGTCAATTTGGGTGAGTTGGATATACGCAATTCTTCTATGCGGTTGTCTCCGCAAGCCAGCCATGCGAGATCGGGGTGATTTTCAAATATGAGGGTGTCTATATTGTTGTGCTGGCAATTTACTTCGGATAGATGCGTGTTTCCCGAGAGGTCGACCGCTTGGAGTTTGTTGTTCAAGCAGTCCAACCTTGTGAGGTTTTTGAAGAATTCGAGTCCTTTTAGTGTTGTTATATTGCGTTCGTTTACATTGATATAAGTTGTTTCGTTAAATTCATAGTCGGACATATAACCGTCGTTCAACCAGTCTATGGTGTGTAAATATTTCTGAAAAGCCGTGTCGGGGAAAACGGTAACATCGTCAATAGCGAGATAGTGCTCAGGGGCTATCATGAACGGAACCGAGTTGTACTCGGTCGGGCCGATAATCTCACCGATGCCGTCATTGTCCAAATCGGTGAAGATATCGACTGTGGCAATAGTTCCCTGTTCGGCTGTCAATAAGGAATTGTAGACGTATGTCTGTTCCTCGCCTTCTTTCAGTACGAGGAAATCGCTTTCAAAAGGTTGGGCTATACCGTTCCCGGAGGCTTTGTCGTAACAAAAAGCGTTGATGCAGCCGATAAAGCAGCCCGAGGTACAACGTACCGTGAAAGAGGCTTCGAATTTATCCGGAGACACGCAGCCTTGATTTTTGACCGCAATGGGCGAGACGAGTTCCAATACGCTTGTTTCGGGTGCGGGCAACACGGTTATGTCTTGTTCGCATATTGGCTGGTATTTGACTCGTAACTGCAATTTGTATTCTCCTGCCGGAACGGGTCTGTCCATGGCGCCTATTAGGATTTCGCTCCAAGAAAAATCGATTGTATCTCCGGGAGTCAAGTCTACCGGCCTTTGTTTGCTCCAAGAGTATGAATTGTCGGTTCGGGTGAGAAGAAGTTGTATATCTCCGGAATACTCATAACCTGTTACGGAGAGTTTTATATCGAAGTCGGCTCGTTTCCCGCTATACAGCTCGTGCTTGGGGGTAATTTGACTTGTAAATATGGGTTCTATCGCCGGAAGCGAGAAGTTTTTGCCCTCATTGGATACTGTTAGCGACAGGTATTGTATTTTATTGGAAGGGAACGGAACTACTTTTGTTTGATTCTTGCCCGTTATTCGGTAAATAGGGTAAAGATTGTATTCGCCGATTGGCAGCTCCGGTAAATTATCGAGGGGGATATCAAAGAAATACCGCTCATTGTATTGGGCCGGAAAAGATTCTGTGGTTATGAAGTGGAATTGGGAGTCTCCTCCATTCGATGGCTTGATTTCGATGCCGGTCTCGATGCTTATAGTTTCCTCACCGGCGTTTATCACATCGGCATTATAGCCAAAACTTCCATTTTGGGAATCTGTTAAAAACAAACTCCCGTATCCGATAATGGAGAGGGGAACGTGTCGGTTCGCATCGGGGCGCTCTATACCGTAAACGATACATTGTCCCGAACTGTAATCGCCCGCTCCTCCGCCGATACCGACATCGCTCAAACGAATGGCATAGAGACGGAAATAGCCGTTGGCATGACCACCCCACCCGAAATTGAAATGGAAATAGCCGTTCCCGTCGTATCCGTCACAGACGAACGCATGCACACCTCCGGCATAATATAGAGGTCTATTTTCTGATAATTCGTTATAAATAAGGTCTTCCCATGTTTTAATGCCATATTGGTCTTTTTCGGCGTAAAGTACTCCGTTGTATCCGAAATAGTCGTTCAGGGCAGGAGCGATATTTGTTGAAAAAGCGGCACTTTCGGTGGCTCCGTATTTCATTTTTACCGCCACACCGCAATGGTACATCAGTTCGGCCACTTCCGTGCAGGCTGTTTCTTCGCTTCCCGTTCCGTATGTAGGGGTCATTTGTTCCCAATTGTATCGGGCTTTGCTGAAATCGACATCTCCGTAGGAGCCCGATCCTTGTTCCGGCCAACGGTGGTGATACATGAGGATAGACATGGCGGTAGCCACACACCCCGTGGGAGCATGTTTCCCGTTTATAATCGGAGTTAGACGATTGTAAGGATCGTCTTGATTCCACATAGCCTCGCATAGCGGGGCGATAGCCGGTTTGTCGGGGGTAGAACCTTTGGGAGAGGCCGATATCGACTGTGTTTGATTTGCGGCCCATTCCAGTTCATCGGCGTAGCTATTCAATAATTCCCTTAATCCATCTGGAATATTGTGAGGGTCGAAGCTACCTTCGTCTGCGTAACCCAAGACTATCGGTTCGTTTTGTGCTCCGACGACAACGAAGCCGTCTGTTTCGCCTCGGTTAAAGATATAATAAGCCGTTTCGTTGTTACTCAGCATTCTTTTTTCGGCTAATTTTAGTCGTGGGCTTTGTCGGGAAATGTCTCGTTTGGAGGGAATTTTTGTAATCCGTTCGTTGAAAAATCGACAAGCCTCTGCGCGGGCTGTTTCTTCATCGATCGATTGGGCTTGGAGTAGCAAGGTACAAGCACTCAGCATGCCAATCATAAAAGTAAGTTTTATTTTCATATCATGTTGGTTATTGGGATTTTCATTCTCGGCTTATTGCTTAAATATCTTTGTTACAAATATAATAATATAAAAATTTTTTATCCCGATTTTATAAAGAAAATATAATTGTCTATATTATTTTATAATAAGAGACTCTTTGATTTTGAAAATACACGAATGGGGCGCGAGGGGGATATTGCGTCCGAAGGCGATGGAGTTTGAGGGCAGGACTGTTACCCGGTAATTTGATTTGCGCTTGTGGCTTGGTAGGAATTTGAAAGGGCTCATTGATACTTCAAATCCCTTCGTTCTTGCGGCCACCTCCCCTATATTTTGCTGGGCAAAAACACCCCGCAATGCTGCGGGACACGGCAAGGGAGAAGGTTAGAATGTTTTGTCTTGTTGCGTAGAAAACTACAAAAGCTAAGAAATGTGTTGTACTCCTCCTCTGCGCACGAATGTGCGATAGGGGAGGTGTCTGTAAGGACGGAGGGGTTGAAAACGCCATCATATCAGTCTGTTTATAC
>ENA-OPDJ01001838-OPDJ01001838.1-human-gut-metagenome-genome-assembly--contig:-NODE-1838-length-10255-cov-2.576863_pt1 | contig 10255 bp, 6 predicted proteins | sample MGYA00241621_ERZ501505 | MGnify/ENA primary metagenome ERZ501505 (study PRJEB25962, sample SAMEA2042624) | human gut metagenome | biome: human gut; feature: human-associated habitat; material: faeces... | reverse complement strand
TCCCGTGAAGTCCGCGTGAGCATGGGAAAAATCGGGCAGATGCGTGCCTCTGCCTATTTCCGGTATAACACCATGCTGACCAAATACCGTGATCTGTACAAGGAGGTGGAGGAAATTGGCCGGAATCGGCTTTGAATTAAAAAAATTATTTCAGCACACCGGCGTGTTTGCCTCGCTGCGCGCCTTCGGCTACGCCACGGTCATTACTACCGGCCCCATGCTCCTGGGCGTTGTACTGCTGCTGGGCCTGATGGGGATCTGCACTTTCGCCGGCATCTCCAAGTTTGACCGTGAATTGCTGGTCTGTATGATCACCTATGTCTTGCTGGCATCGGTGACGGTTACATCCTTTCTCTCCATGGTCGTCACCCGCTTTACGGCGGATATGCTCTTTGAAGAGCGCAACGATGAGGTTTTGCCGTCCTTTTGGGGCTCTGCGCTCCTGATGATGGTGGTGGGCGGAATCCTGTGGCTGATCTTTCTCATTTTTTCCGGAGCTACCTTTGTGCAGGGTGTACTTCTTTATATCCTGTTCCAGGAACTGATCCTGGTGTGGCACGCCATGAGCTATCTGACGGCGATCAAGGACTATCGCAACATGTTCCGCTCCTTCTTTGTGGCCATCGGCCTTTCGTTGGTGCTGGGCCTTGTGCTGGTGGTGCTGTTTCACTACCCTGCCATTGAGTCGCTGCTGCTTTCGGTCTCAGTGGGCTACGGGGTAAAAGCGGTCTGGGATATCGTGCTCCTGTACCGCCATTTTCCCAGATCGAATGCATCGGCTTTTTCCTTTATGGAGTGGATGGATAGATTTCCAGAACTGCCGTGGATTGGTTTTTTCACCAATATGGGCCTATTTTCCCATCTGGTTATCATGTGGTTCAGTACGGTAGGCGTCCAGGTCAAGGGGCTGTTTTTCGGCGCTCCCTATCACGACATCTCCGCTCTGATCGCATTTCTGACCATCTTGATCACAACGGTCAACTTTGTTGTCTCGGTAGAAGTCAACTTTTACCCCAAATATAGAGACTACAACAGCCTTTACAGCGATAAAGGAACCGGCCAGGATATCGTCCAGGCAGAAAAAGAGATGCTGGCGGTGTTGAAAAATGAGATTTTTTACACGGCACTCAAGCAGCTTCTGTTTTCTTCCCTGGCCATTGCGGTGGGCGGCTATGTGCTGGATCTGGTCCCCCTTGGCTTCAACGAGATGATGAAAGGGTATTTCCGAACACTTTGTGTGGCCTACGGCCTGTATGCCATCGGCAACATGCTCATGTTGATTCTTTTGTATTTTATTGATTACAGCGGGGCCTTTTGGGGAACAGCCGTCTTTGCCGCCGGAACAGTAGTGTTCTCCATTGTTTCACTGTTCTTCCCCTCCCTGTATTATGGCTTCGGCTTTTTGCTGGCCGCCATGCTTTTTTTGGTGGTAGTGCTTGCGAGGCTGAATTACTATATCAAACGTCTGCCGTACTATATCCTCTGCGTGCAGCCTTTGGTGGATGAAGACGTAACCGGGTCGTACCGGAAAACAGGAGACTGGCTGGAGAAGCATCTTGGAGAGGAGAGAAAAGAATGAGGGTAAGAAAATTTCCGTGGGTTGTTCTTTCTGTCATTACGCTGCTTTTTTTGGCAGGATGTATTTACGAAGGCGATTTTGCGGAATCTCCGTCGGACGGTTCTGATATAAGCGGCAGCAGCGATTCGGTTGTCAAAGAGGAGCTGTCCTCCATAGACGACCTCCATCTGCGGGACAAAAAGCTGCTGTATGAAAACCAGGATCCTGCCGACGTGGTGACCATGTACCTAACGGTATCAACGGGAAATGCCGCCGAAAATACCGACCACACCTGGGAGGAGATCAACTCCTACTCGGTCTACGACTATGTGTACATGGGCGTGGACCGGTATCAGGTGGCCGGACTTATCCAGGTAGGGGATGAAAACGGGCCGGTGGCGGGGCAGCTGGGCTACGGCCAGTCAGCCCCCAACTGTACCGTACAGATCCGCGGGCAGACCTCCAGCTCCCTGCCTCAGAAGAATTATAAAATCAGCGTGAAGGACAACAAGGGGGAGTGGAACGGCCAGACCACCATCGCCCTGAACAAGCACCAGACCGATGGGCTCCGCTTCCGCAATAAGATGGCCTATGACCTGATAGCTGGTATTGATGAGATGCTGGGTCTGCGCACTACCTTTGTCCATCTGTATGTCAAGGACACCACGGAGGGCGGAAGCGGAGAATTTGAGGATTACGGCCTCTATACCCAGGTGGAGCAGCTGAACAAAACCGCTTTGAAGGCCCACGGCTTGGACAAAAACGGCCATCTGTACAAAATCAACTTTTTTGAATTCTTCCGTTACGAGGATATCATTATGATGGCGGATGACCCCGACTATGATTTGGAGGCCTTTGAGGAGATTTTGGAAATCAAGGGCGATGACGATCATTCCAAGCTGATCGAAATGCTGGAGGCCGTCAACGACTACTCCCGGACGGCGGAAGAGGTGCTGGAGGAGTATTTTGACATAGAAAACATGGCCTACTGGATGGCGTTCCACATTCTCGTCGGCAACCGAGACACCCAGAGCCGCAACGTCTACATCTACAGCCCGCTGAATTCCAATAAGTGGTACTTTTACTCCTGGGATAACGATACCATGCTCAAGCGCGGAGAGTATGCGCTGAACAATCGATCGGAAGGCCTTGACTGGGAAGACGGCGTGAGCAACTACTGGGGCAACGCACTGTTCCAGCGGGCCTTGAAAACAGAAATATTCCGCGAGGCGCTTACTGCCGCCGTGGAGGATCTGAAATCCTACCTGTCCCCTGATCGAATCAACGCCATGGTGGAGGAATACAGCGCCATCGTAAAGCCCTATCTCTACCGGATGCCCGATGTGCAGTATGCGCCGCTGACAGAGACCCAGTATGATGCCATTGGCGCCGCTCTGAGCGACGAAATCCAGACCAATTATGAATCCTATTACGAATCCTATCACAAACCTATGCCATTTTATATCGGCGTACCGCAAGTTGAGGACGGGCAGATGGTATATACCTGGGATGCCGCCTATGATTTCGATGCCGAGACCATCACTTATACCTTTGAGCTGGCCACGGACTACACCTTTGCCGATCCTCTGATCCATGAGGAAGGCCTGCTGATTCCGGATGTCAAAGGCGACACGCTGCCTGCCGGCCAATATTTTATCCGAGTGACAGCAGAGAATACCAGTGGCTACGAGCAATGTGCCTTTGACTACTATGTCATTGAAAGCGGCAAGGTATACGGAACCAAGTGTTTCTATGTTTTGGAAGATGGCACCATTGTGGAGGACGTCTATGTGGAAAGCTGAACGCTACCGCCACGAGTGGAAATACCTCATCGATACTGCGCAAAAGGAAGCGATCTGCAGCCGCCTGGAACCTGTGATGCAGTTGGATCCCCACGCAGCCAACGGCGGCTATTCTCTGCGCAGCCTGTATTTCGATGACTACTTCCATTCCGCCTACGCAGAAAAGGATGCCGGTATCCTGCTGCGGAAAAAGTACCGGATTCGCATTTACGATTACTCGGACAAAAGCATCAAGCTGGAGCGAAAAAAGAAAACCGGTAGCTACATCTATAAGGAATCTGCCAACCTGACGCGGCAGCAGTTTTATCAGATCCTGGACGGCGACTACGGTTTTCTGCTTGCCAGCGACCAGCCGCTTTGCCGCGAGTTTTACTATGAATGCGTCAGCAACATTATGCGGCCACAGACCATTGTGGATTATGAGCGGCAGCCCTGGACCATGGATGCCGGCACTGTGCGGATCACCTTTGATATGGATGTGCGCGCTGCTGTCGGAAGTTACGATATCTTTGACCCGACCTTGCCTGGATTACCCGTTTTGGAGCCTGGCAAATGTGTGATGGAAGTCAAATTTACCGAGTTTATTCCTAACTTTGTAAGGGAGGTCCTTCCGGACAGAGCCTCCGAGTTTACGGCGGTATCCAAATATGTTCTGTGCTATACCAAAACCGCCTACAGAAACGGTTTTGAATATTGGTGTGAGGATTAGGAGCGAAAGAAATGAGCGTTCAAGATTTCATCAAAAAATCCATTCTGGAATCCGGAGCCTTTGATCAGGCGACGATCATGGAGATTCTCCTGGGCCTGATGACGGCCCTTTTGGCAGGGGCGCTGATCTATCTGGTTTACAGCAAATTCTATGTAGGCGTTATCTATTGCCGCAGCTTTGCGATCACTCTGGTTGGCATGACTGTACTTACCGCAATGGTCACCCTGGCAATCAGCACCAACATCGTCATCTCCCTTGGTATGGTGGGTGCCTTGTCCATTGTCCGTTTCCGAACCGCCATCAAAGATCCGATGGATCTGCTGTATCTGTTCTGGGCTATCACATCCGGAATCACCGCAGGTGCCCAGATGTATGTACTGGTTGTCGTCTCGGCAATTATTATGATCCTGCTGATTGCTCTCTTTCACAAGAAGCAGCTCAAAGGCCGCATTTATATTGCGGTCATCCACTATGTTGGAGAAGAAACGGTTGAGAATGTGATCCGCGCATTTGGCAAGACAAAGTATTTTATCAAGTCACAGACTGTACGAAAAGACACAACTGAAATGGCCGTCGAGCTGTTTTTCAAAAAATACGACGCGCTGTTTTTGGAAAGGCTCCGGTCGGTAGAAGGCGTACTGGATGCTACCTTGATCCAGTACAACGGCGAGTACCACGGTTGACCGTAAACAAATACCACCCACTTTTTCCCTTTCAGAACAGTAAGCCCCCCAGATGCAACTGCATCTGGGGGGCTTGCTGTTCTGTGCTGCTTTTACAGGATGTCGCTTTATTTTCACCATGCCTGTCCCCCGCTCGAAGGTCTGATTGTCCAGAAGTGCTTGCCGATAGTCCTCATCCGGCTTTTTGTAAAGGGTAATTTTTACCGGCGATTTTTTCCCGTTTTAATGTGTTTTCCCGAAAATAAAAATTATTTACTGCGATTTTTTCTCTGTGCTACCAAACTGCCACCAAGATTTTTTACTCTGAAGGCCTTGTCAGTTCAGGTTTCTTTGCCCCCATATCCTTTACGAAAGCCGGATGTTTGCTACCAAACACCCTGCTTTTTGCTACCAAGTTCTTTCCTGACGCCACAAAAACATAGTATTTTCAAGGCTTTTCGCCGGTCTGTTTTTCCCGGCAAGGGGCTTGGTGCTGGCCTAAAAGCGCTGAAAACAGTCATGAATAAGTCCAGCTCACAGACTCTTGTCCCGAAAAATTTAGAAGGAGGAAACATCCACCATGAGAAATCTGAAGAAGATTCTCGCACTGGTCCTGGCTCTGGTCATGAGCTTCTCTCTGATGGCCACCGCCAATGCCTTTACGGACGATGAGAAGATCACGGATACCTATGAGACCGCCGTGACCGTTCTCTCCGGCCTGAAGGTATTCCAGGGCTACGATGACGGTACCTTCCAGCCCCAGGGTCCCATCACCCGCGCTGAAGTCGCCGCCATCATCTACCGCATCGTCACCGGCGATGTGGCTGACACCCAGGTCGGTATCTATGCCGACTACAACAAGTTCGACGACGTCAAGAGCACTTCCTGGTACGCCGGCTACGTGAACTTCTGCGCTAACGCCGAGTACATCAAGGGCTATGACGCCAAGACCTTTGGCCCCAACGATCCTGTCACCGGCTATCAGGCCCTTGCCATGATCCTGCGTGCCCTGGGTTACGACAAGAACGGTGAGTTCACCGGCGCCAGCTGGCAGGTCCAGACCGCCGCTGTGGGCGAGAACCGCGGTATCACCAAGAACATCAGCGCTGGCACTCTGGGCACCGCTGCTACCCGCGAGGTTGTGGCTGAGATCCTGTTCCGTGCCATCCTGGTGGAGAAGGTGAACTACACTCCCGCTTTCGGCTATCAGCTGAATGACACCTCCATCGGCTGGGATACCTTCGAGCTGGAGGAGATCGAGGGCGTTGTTATCGCCAACGAGTATGCTGATCTGTACGGCACTTCTCCCCTGAAGGCCGGCAAGACCGAGCTGAATGTGGACGGCGAGAGCTATGTCATCGATTACACCTCTACTCTGGAGGATATCGGTGAGGCCCGTTACGCCTACATCACTGAGGGCAAGACCGTCCTGGCCCTGGGTGACGCTGGCAACACCGTGTTTGAGAGCGGTGCCGAGGCCGATGTCAAGACCACCAGCAAGTTCGAGAAGGTCACCGGTATGGAGCGCGGCGACGCTGAGGAGTTCATCAACTTCGACGGCGGCGACACCTACAAGTCCTCTGACTGGAAGATCAAGTATGTCATCGAGTTCGCCACCGCTGACGATGCTCAGAAGTGGGAAAAGAATTATGCTGGCTCTTCCAAGAATGTGACCGTGGATGGCAACGAGGTCTCTGTTGTATTCTCCAAGAACACCCAGATCTCCAAGTTCGATATTAACCGTATGGAGAGTATCTTTGACTTGGCTGACAAGAAGGATGACGATTTCATCGACGGTGAGGTCTATGTTGGCACCCAGTCCAACACCGACATTTCCGACACTCTGTCCTTCGAGGAGTTCCTGGATAAGTACATCGACACCGACGAGAACGCCATCCAGGTTGAGGACAATGAGAACGGCAACTGGCTGAAGGTCATCGACAACGATGGCGACGGCAAGGCCGACTACGTCCTGCAGACCATCTACACCGCCGCTGCTGTTGAAGACATCAACCGCGACGACGAAATCGAGCTGGATGTCCTGGATCGCCTCTTCAGCGATGGCGATGAGCTCAACCAGCTGGACGAGGATATCGACATCGTCACCGCTGACGAGCTCAGCGAAGGTGACATTGTCTACTACGCTGTCATCGACGGCAACGCTCAGACCTACAAGGCTGAGTTCGTCACCGCCGAGATCGACAAGGTCAACCGCAACACCCTCACCGCTACCACCACTGATGGCGATGAGTACGTCCAGTCCGGCGTCCACAACCACATCCAGGACGAGGTGTACATGGATGGCGTGAAGGGCCTCGAGGGTAAGGTCAGCTACGACCTGTATCTGGATAAGTTCGGCTACCTGGTCGCTTACGCTTACACCGCTACCAGCGGTGACTTCGCTCTCCTGACTGACGGTTGGTTCATGGCTCAGCGCACCGGCGATGAGTATGCCGCCATGGTTTGGGACGGCGAGGCCAAGAAGCTGGTCGACACCGATATTACTGACGGCGGCGACCTGTTCATCTATGATGACGATAACAACCACTGGGGTCAGCTGCGTTTGATCACCGGCATCAACGACGATAAGGACAATATGAAGACTCTGGTGGGCTCCCTCAACGAGAATGGCGAGATCGTTCCTGTTGATGAGGCTTTCACCCGCAAGAATGTCCGCATCATTGCCACCGATGATAACGTCATTCCCGAGGATGACTACACCGCCGGTACCGCCTATGTAACCGGTAAGAATGCGAAGAATGCCTATAACGAAGTTGAGGATAACGACGTTGAGGTCCGCGCTCTGAGCACCACCGTGTACTACTATGTGTACAAGGATGGCAAGGATACCATTGTCGAGGAGTATGTGGGTTACAAGAACCTGCCTGATCTCGCCGATGGTGACGAGAACCTCATCGAGGACGTGTATGTTGTGGGTACCGAGACCGACCGCGGCAGCGGCCTGGGCAAGGGCACCTATTACACCGCCAACATCGTTGTGGTGGAGCTCAGCGGCCGCTACCTGGCTGACGCCGAGCAGGTCTTCATCGTGGATCTGCCTGTGGTCGGCAGCAGCGTCAAGCTGGAAGAGGCCACTGTGATCCGTGCCAATGGCGCTGAGGAGACTGTGACCATCGACCTGAGTGAGTCCACCTTCGGCCGCAGCTATGATCCCGCCGGCGGCAAGTGGTATAACCCCGGCCTCTACTACATGTGGGAGACCACCGAGGACGGCATCTACATCGTGGAGCGTATGACCAACGAGGAGATCGCTGCCAACCGCTACACTGTGGGCCAGGTGATCACTACTTGGGGTACCGGCGCTTATGATTACACCGAGATCAATGCCTTCACCTTCTATGGCTATGATGTGGCTGACTTCGATAAGACCGAGGCTGGTAAGACTCCTGAGTACCGTATCACCGAGGACAGCGCCCTGTACAACCTGTCCTATGACTATGACGATGATTATGATTACATCGCTGATCTGGTGAAGGACGATATGGACGAGGTCCTGGATGAGCGCGTGGACGAGACCACCAAGGTGGAGCTCGAGACCTTCGAGGACGAGAATAACAACGGTGTTTGGGACCGCGGTGAGAAGAGCTGGAACTACAACGATGTTCTGGTGCGCTACAATAGCGACGGTGACATCGTCTATGCCATCTCCTTTGCCAACCTGGATGGCGGTCATGCCAACTTCGCTCAGTACGTCTGGAACGCTGTCAAGCCCGCTGCTGAGGTGACCTATGACACCGCCGCTCCTTCTGTGACTCTGGCTGGCGTGATTGACGCCAACGACTGGACTGACAACGGCGACGGCACCTTTGCCGTGTCCATCCCCTACACCGTCTGGACTGCTCTGAGCGCTGATGCTCAGTACGTCGTGTCCCCCGCTGCTGGCAACGAGATCGCCATCTCCGGCCTGACCACCTTCACCAGCAAGGATGTTCTGGTTGACGTGGACACCAGCAAGGGCACCCAGACCATCACTGTCATGTCCCAGGGTGACAACGGTGACGCCACCGAGACCTACACCTTCGTTGTCACCTACGATGTTGACGAGACCACCACCGAGCTGTTCTACGAGGATGCCAAGGTCACTGACCGCTACTACGACTGTGACGCTGAGGCTACCACCATTGGTATGCTCACCGACAGCGGCGAGTACTTCACCTACGGCGGTAAGGCCGAGTGGACCTTCTTCGACATGAACGGCAAGAAGATCACCATTGCTGACAGCAACTACAGCACCGCCAACGTGGGCTACGCCACGGTTACCGTGACTGCTGACAACGGCGACAGCACCGAGTACACGGTTGTCTTCAACGGCTATGATCTGAAGGCTGCTGACGTGGTTTCCACTGCTCAGGACATGTACGATGATGGCGAGAAGCTGGCCGACATCATGAACACCATCTTCGATGCTGGCGTGACTGAGCCTGCGGATATCGCCAAGGTTATGAATGACGTTGATGCTCCCGCTGCCGATGTGTGGGCTGCTTGGGATGAAGCTTGGGATGCTACCGATGATGAGAATCCCGCAGCTGTCGCTGCCGCCATGAAGGACGCTGGCTATAAAGCCGAGGACATCGCTGCCGGTTATGTTGAGCTTTGGGCTTCCCAGGATGATCCTAAGGGCCTGACTGATGTTGAGGTCAAATTGGTTGGCGACAAGCTGGTCTTTGAGATCGACAAGGATGGTACCCCCGTTATCGGCGGCACCGATCTGTTCGATGTGGCTGAAGCCGCCGGTATTAGCAAGGACAGCTTGGTACTCTCTTGGTCCGACGGCATGGGCGGCGTAGCCAATGACAAGACGCTTGCCGAGTTTGTCGCCCAGTGGACTGGCATGCTGACCAACATTCAGGCTGGCTACAACTACACTGTTGTGGCTACCAATGGTGATATGAGCATCACTGTTGAGCTGAAGGGTGTGTAATCCCCAGTCTCCTTAGCATAGCAATACAGTATAAACCAGAACCCCCAGGGGCTTCGGCCCCTGGGGGTTTCCCTACCTCTCACCGGAAGGCGATATATGTATAGGTCCGTCTGGGATCGTTCAGCTTGGGATAGTCGTTCACGTCTTCCAGGGAAGTGGTGGTGAAGCCGGTGTCTGTCAGGGTAACTAGGTCCGGCACATTGCCTCCTGATGTGATAACGGTGTAACCCAGCAGAGGGTTCCATGTGGAGAGGCCGGTTGCCTCCATGCTGCTGATGATCAGGAAGCTGGGGCGAAAGCCTAGGTTGACCGTAGTGCTTCCATACATGTTGCCGGTGTAGGTCCCCACCACATAGGGTTTGTTGCTGGGGTTGTAGGCCGCCCCGGCGGTGGACTGGGCAGCCTCCGCCGCTCCCTGGGCCTCAGCAGCAGCGTCTTGCGCCCCCTTGATACTTTTGTCAATGCCGCTCATGGCCGTATTGAAGTCCTCCATGAGTATGCGATCCTCCTCCACCCACTGGGGAAGATGATAATTAGTTGTATAATTCATCCAAAACTCTCCTTGTCGTATTTTGTCCCGGT
>ENA-OPDJ01001823-OPDJ01001823.1-human-gut-metagenome-genome-assembly--contig:-NODE-1823-length-10322-cov-2.622772_pt1 | contig 10322 bp, 4 predicted proteins | sample MGYA00241621_ERZ501505 | MGnify/ENA primary metagenome ERZ501505 (study PRJEB25962, sample SAMEA2042624) | human gut metagenome | biome: human gut; feature: human-associated habitat; material: faeces... | reverse complement strand
CCCGCCGCATAGGCGCCGCCTGCTGCCGAGGCTTTTTTCAGCACGAGCAACACCCCGCCACCGATGCAGCCGGCAAGCACGCCCGCGAGGGCTAGCCGCAGCGAAAGGGGCAGGGGGATAACGGAATCGTTAACACGCAGCGAGGCGGTCAGCAGCTGATAGCCATTGAGTGAGTAGGATAAATTATTAAAAACACCATGAAAAACGGGAAGAAATAGCACGCCTGTAGCAGCGCTGCCAAGGCAGAGCGCCGCTATACGCAGAAAAAGGGCTTGTCTCGTTGTGGCGCAGGCTATTCAAATTCTGGCAATCCATTCGTTCACCTCAATTGTAATGCCGGGAGAAACGAATGGAATCAGAGACTAATCCGTCTTTTTCTGCGAAAACATCCATTCCACCCATGGCTCATGTAAATAAAAAGGGCAAAACATTGCATGCCCAAAACGCTTCCATCGGGTATAGCGCAACATTTGCCCGCCGGCATTGCGCACGCTCTCCACCATGCCGTCGGTGGAGGAGACGGGAACGATGTGGTCGTTTGTGCTGTGTCCCGTCCAAATAGGCGTTTTAGTAATTCGTGCAAAGGCTTCGTCATCCGGGTAAAAATCACCCGCCATCAGCGGAATGGCAGCCGCATAACGATCCGGGTGTAGATACAGCTGATTCCAGCAGCCCTGCCCACCCGCTGAAATGCCAGTGAGATAGACCTGTTTCTGCTCGATTGGATATCGTTCAAGCAGAAGCGCCCACAGCCTGTCCCAGATGCCGGGAAAGCCGTGAACACCGTTATCGTCATAATTTTTCGTATGCCACTGATAAGGCGTCGGCAGCGATGGGATCAGGAGAATGCACTCCCCCCGCTTCCCCGCGCGGGCAAGCGCCCACTGCATGGAAAAAGAAGCGGTCACCGGTTTCACACAGCTTCGGCCGCCGCCACCTGCTCCATGTAGGAAAATAAGCAATGGAAGCGATTGACCATCGCTGTTGCGGGGAACGCGAATGACGAAGGGGAGACTGAACCGCATATCAACATCATAATAAATCCAACGCTCGAATTCACGCGGCAGAAAGTGGGAATCCTCCCGTATCAGGCCGCGCGGCTTTTGCTCCTTCTGACAGCATCGATCGGTTTCCGTCCGCAATTTCGTCAGCAGGAGCGCTTCCTCCTTTGCCCACTGATACTGCTGCGGAGAGGCGCATTGATAAAATGGGAGTAATTCCGGAACAAGCCCTTCTTTGGTCAGGCAGTAGAGCCTGCCGTCGTGATCGGCCGGAAAGACGCTTCCGGTGGCCAAGCGTGCTAACTCCCCGAGTTGATCCTGTTGCAGCGTCAGCAGGGCGACATATTGCGATGGATTCCAAAGCGCGCATTGAAATTGCTCCTGAACGGTAAAATGATGAAGCGACTCATACGGCAAGCACTTTTCGTTGACATAGACAGAATATGCCCCTTTTCTAGGCAGCATGGCACGTTTGATACGCGGTTTCATAGGAATTCCCCCTTTTTCATAAACACCCGCTTTTTAAATACTCTAGCATATTTGGATGGAAAAAGCGAGTTCTGCCCGCACATCCCGAAACGCCCCGCAGAAATGTGGCAGCGGCTTTGTGCCGGCGTTTCGGTTTGTGCTGGCATGACTTGGTTATCAAGGGGATTTTATAAAAAGGGCGGGCAAATAAAATACCGAAGGCGCGTTTAGCTGTTGTTTGGCACAGCGCCGTTCTCCTCAATGATCTTCTGGCCTTCCTGGCTGTTGGCAAATTCGAGGAAAGCTTTCGCAAGTGCATTGGTGGTGCCCTTCTTCGTAATCATGAGGAAGGGGCGTTGAACCTTGTAGGTGCCGTCCTTAACGGTAGATTCACTGGGGCTGACGCCTTCCACCTGAAGTGCTTTGACCGTATCGTCCACTGCGCTCAGGCTAATGTATGCAATGGCGTTTTCATTGCCTGCGACAGCCTGCTTGGCAGCTCCGGTAGAGTTATAAACATTGGCATATTGGCATTTGCCTTCCACTGCTTCACCTTTTACTTGAATGATTTCCTCAAACGCGCCACGGGTGCCGGAGCCCTCTTCGCGGCCAACGACTACAATTTTGGCATCCGCCCCGCCAACATCCTTCCAGTTGGTGATCTCACCGGTATAGATTTTGCCGATTTGCTCCTGTGTCAGCCCAGTTACTGTGTTTTTGGGGTTGACAGCCATAGCGATACCATCGAAGGCGATAGTGTAGATATCAAAATCATCCGGGTTTTCACTGCTTTTTACGTCACGGGAAAGAAGGCCTATCTGCGCCGTGCCGGCAGAGACAGAGGTAGGTCCCTCGCCGGATCCGTTGCCGCCCACTGTGACGGTCACGCCTTGGTTTTTCTCCATGAACCTTTCGCCAAGCGCGTTGGAAATCTCTGCCATGGAGGTGGAGCCGTTGAGGTTCAGCGTCCCGCTGAGCACAGCGGCATTTGATTGCCCGGAAACGCCTTGCCCTTCCACCGGATCATTCGAGCAGCCTGCGGCAAGCGCCATAGTGCCCACGAGGGCGGCGCATGCGACGAACGCAATCCATTTTCTTTTCATCTTTCGTTGCTCCTTTGTTGGATACTTTTTTGGTGCATCTGTATCATAAGGCATGTATGTTAAAATGGCGTTAAAACGAGCTTATACTCTGTTTAAACCTAAAAAAGCCCGCTGCGGGCTATCGCAGCGAGCTTTTTTGTGTGAAGTGGGGCGCGGTTTACACCGCTTGTGGATACGTAAATTCCTTTATCCGAGCGGCATAAAGGAAAGCTCAAACTCCAAGCTTTCTTTTGCGGAGATGATGAAGTTTTTCCATGGCTCCGGACCGCAGCTGTTGCTGCCTGCGCCGCGCGTAAATCCGTCGATTGTAACGGCGGTCGTATGCTCGTCGTACAGATCCTCGCGGTGGGCGGCCTTTTGCAGGAGCTTTTGGGTATAATGGTGAATGTTGAAGGTGAAATCCTTCTCCTGTCGGAAAATCATCCATCCGGCGCCGTCGCAGTCGGTCAGTTTTAGCCATCGCGTGCCGGTATGGTTCCCGTTATCCTGCGGGCGGATATAATCTTCATGCATCGAAGCAACATCGGCTTCAAAAACGCCCATGATGGACTGAGCCTTGAAATCAGGCAGGTTCTCCTTTTCGCCCAGCCCGTAATAGGTGACGCTGCGAAAGGCCTCCGGCATTTCAAAAAACACGCCGAACCGCGCAAGCTCCCTCTTCAGCTTTTTATCAGAGGGGGCGCTAAGCCTTGCGCGCAGGGTAAACATACCGTTAGAGGCGAAGGTATATATTAGCTCCACGCGGAAGAGATTTCGGCCCTTTGCACGCAATTGGAGCGTTGTTTCGACCGTCACATGGTCGTTTGGTTGCTCCGCACCTTTGGGCACCAGCGTATCCGCCTTTGTGCGCAAGGAGAGTAATTCGGCTTCATAGCAGTGATAGCCCGATTTTTCCCAACTCTTGCGGATGTTCATATCATTGTCGATCGGCGCGCGGTAGATGTTTGGGAAGAAGCCCTTTTCGCCGGAGGCAGGAGCGGGGTTCAGCAAATCCTTGCCTTTATAGGCAAAGCGCCTCATGCGGCCGGTTTGTTTATCAAACGACGCCTCGCCCCCATCAAAGTGGATGGTAAAGAAGCCGCCTTCTTCTTGCGCATGGAGCTCTCTGCCTGCGGGGAAGGCCAACGGTAGCTTGTTTGCCCGCAACAGGCAAAGCTGTTCGCGAGCAAGCATTTCGCCCAGTTCATTATAGTAGGCCAAATTCATAAACCAATCGTTGCCCGCCGAGGGGCTTGCGTGGCGAATTTGAACCGTTTCGTCGCTCTGCGGCGCGGCGGAGAGATGCAGCTCCCCGTTTTCTACTACGGTTCCGTTTTTCAGCAGCTCCCAGCGCACGGTCAGATAGTCTGCCGTGCGGAAATAATTCAGGTTGGTAAAGGTATATTTCCCTTCGCCGGATACGCGGGCGCGCACAGGGCGATAAATTGCCTGCATTTCATATGCGCCGGTGTGCGGCGTGCGGCCTGGATAGACCAATCCGTCCACACAGAAGTTGCTGTCATGAATAAATTCGCCGTGATCTCCGCCATAGGTATAGCGATATTTTGCCCCCTCCGGGTTCAAAACGGCATGATCCGCCCACTCCCAAATGCAGCCGCCCATCAGCCGGTCGCTGGAGAGCACGGCATCCCAATATTCCGCGAGGCCGCCAGGGCCAACCCCCATGGCGTGCGCATATTCACACATAAAGAAAGGCTTTTCGCCCAGCTTCTTTTTCTCACGGCGTTCGCCTACTTCACGCACATGGTCGATATGCGGATACATTTCGGAGATCACATCGTATGCAAGGCGTCTGGTGCGGATCACGCCTTCGTAATGCACCGGAATCTCCGGGCAGACGTGATGCAGGTATTCGCAGCAGGCATCCTGATTCTTCCAGCCTCCCGCCTCGTTGCCCAGTGACCAGAGCACGATACAGGGATGGTTGCGGTCGCGCAGATACATGCGCCGGACGCGGTCGAGGTAATGCTGGAGCCACTTTTTATGATTACTGATTCGGTTTGGCCAGTAGATCGGATCGCAGCAGGTGCCATGCGTTTCGATATCAGCCTCATCTACCACATAGAGCCCATAAAGATCACACAGGGTTAAAAACATGGGGTCCGGCGGATAGTGGGAGGTACGCACGGCGTTTACATTGAGGCTTTTCATCAGCGTTACGTCGCGTAAAAGATCCTCTGCATCCATCACATAGCCCTTCAGGGAAGTATCGTGGTGATTGACTCCCTTCAGCTTGATCGCCTTGCCGTTTAAGGTGAAAACGTCTTTTTTAATAGTAATGCTGCGGAAGCCTGTATAGTTGCGCAGGCTTTCCACTGGCTGGCCGTCTTTTTTTAATGTAATATAGGTTTCATATACCGTGGGGATTTCCGCGCTCCACTCCCGCACGGCAAGGTCCTGGAAGGAGAAGGCGGTAGATTGCTGTGCCGTTACCTCCTGTGTAGAAACCATGCTGTCGCCCGCCATGATCGTAATCTGAACAGTGTGCCCGGCAGGATTGCCGGCAAGCTCCACCTTTCCGGAAAGGGAATAGGTGTTCCCGGTTTTCTTCGTTTTGATCTGATAATCGTTGAGGCAGGTAGCCGCGCGGCGGGAAAGCAGCACATCGCGGAAAATGCCGTTTTCACGGAACATATCCTGGCATTCCAGATAGGTCCCGTTGGAATATTTAAAGACGACGGCGACCAGCTCGTTTTCCCCTTCCCGCAGGAAAGGCTGCACATCAAATTCAGCAGAGTTATGCGCGCCCTCGCTGTAGCCCACATATTGGCCGTTTATGTAAACGTCGAGGGAAGAGATGACGCCGAGGAAGGTCAGAATAGATTGATCGCTCAGCGTTTCGAGCGAGAAGATTTTGCGATAAACGCCCACGGGGATATCCGTCGGGATTTTCGGTGGCTTGCAGGAGAATTGATAACGCTGATTAACATAGAATGGCGGCTCATAGCCTGTGCGTTGCCAATCGGATGGCACTTGAATACGGTCGAAGGCTTCTACGTCGGTGTCGAGCGGCTGTGGCAATTTCGATACCTTGTCGTAATAGTGAAAATCCCACTCTCCGGATAGGACAGTCACCAGGTCACTTTTGTAGCGCTCCTCTAAACAAGAGGTGGCGGCGAGCGTCTCACGGTTGGAATAGGGAATGAAATAGGCGCGCCCTTCGCATTTGTTCACCTCAAAGAGGGGAAATTTTTTATAATTTTCCCGATTGATGACGTATTTCATATGGCCTCCTGATTTTTCAATAAGATTAAAATCATACTAGCATATCTGGCAGGGCTTTTCAATCTAAACTTCTGGTCGGATTCAAAATTTACAGAATGAACTGTCAATCTTTGCGATGTTTTGACATTTATTTTGTATAAATTTAATAAAAAACACAAACGTATTTTGCTTAAAGAACTATAACAACGAAACGTTTATGGTATACTATACCCCGTATGAAAATGCTGCCTGTCGGATGGAGAATGCAGGCAGCGGTCGGAAAACGGAAGCGCCGCTTTCACAAGGGGGAAAGGCCCTTCCAACGGAAGCTGGGGCTCCGTGCAAAAAGGAGGAGAATCATGAAGAAACATCTGAAAAGTACGCTGGCCATTCTTTTGGCGGGTGTGCTCATTGCGGTGGCTGTGCCGTTCGGCGCGTTCGCGCGCACGGTGGAAACAGCGCCGGTCACGTTTGGCGTGATGTCGGATACGCACTATTATCCGCGCTCACTCATGCCAGCGGATGGCGATGAGCAGGGTTGGGAGACGTTCAACGAGTTTTGCCGGGTCAAGGGCAAACAGTTCCCGCAGACCGGCGGGCTCATAGACGCAGCCCTTGCCGCGATGGCACAGGACGTGAAGGATAAAGGGCTGAAATATGTCCTCATTCCGGGCGACCTGACGAAAGACAGCGAGACAGAAGCGCACAAGGGCATTGCGGCAAAGCTTGAGCAGTTTGAAAAGGATACGGGCGCACAGGTGCTCGTCATCAACGGCAACCATGATATTAATAACTATGACGCCGCCTCTTTCACTTCCGGCAAAGAGGTGAAGGATCAGAGCCTTGTCACCTCGCCGAAGCAGTTTAAGGAGATTTATCAAAATCTTGGCTATGACCTGGCGGAAAAAGATGGCTCTCTCTATACACCGCCCAAGGGGAAAGAGGCCAACGGGCTTTCTTACGCGGTCAGCCTGGAGGGCGGCTATCGCCTGATTGCGATGGACGGCGGCAAATACAGCCCGGATAATATGGATCCCGACCACTCCGGAGGGCATGAAACGGGCGGCAATTACTCCGACGATTTTCTTGAGTGGGTGCTCGACCAGTGCGCTCAGGCCCGGGCAAAGGGCGAGACGATCATCGGCTTAACGCATTTCAGCCTGGTGCCCCACATGTGGCTGGAGGCGACGATTGCGCAGGATTTCTGCCTGGATAACTATCAGAACGTGGCAGAAGCGCTGGCGGACGCGGGCATGCACTATGTATTTACCGGCCACATGCACCAAAACGATATTGCTAAGGCGGTGTCCGACAACGGCGAAACGATCTATGATATCCAAACAAATTCCCTCTCGGGCTACCCGAATTTTTTCCGTGAGGCGCGGTTTGACAATACAAAGGGAGAAAATCAGCTTTCCCTTGAGGTTAACACCTATCCAGTAGATAGGGTGCAGAAGGTGGATACGGATCCGCACAATGCAAATCAGACGGTTGTTCTTCGCCCGGCGGATGGGAACTACCGCTATGAGCTGGATGGGGAGACCTATCCAAATTATCAGGAGTATTCCTACGCATTTTCCAACTGCAAGGGCAATTCGATCGATTTTATCACCACCATGGCGAGCGGTTTCCTTGCGAGCGGGTTGGATACAATATCGGCCGCAGGCGGGCTGATGAACCTGCTGAAAAACAACGGCATTGATCTTGAGGGAATTCTCAAGGGCTTCCTGGGCGACGGCGTGAGCATTCTCGGCTACGATATTTTCACAGTAAAAAATGTGATGGCGTTTCTGGAAGATCTCTTTGGCCAGATCGAGAACAAATACCTGAAGGATCCGCAGCAGACGATGGAGATTCTGAAAGGCTCCATTGAGAAGCTGGTCAACTTCAAGGTGGCGGATACGCCGCCGAGCGCAGATTATGCCAAACGGTATCATATCGGTGAAGGCAAAACCTATGGAACCCTGGGCGACCTTGTGCTCTGCGTAATGCACTCCTATACGGCTGGCGACGAAACCGGCGTAGCCTTCCGAAATGGCCACTATGTGGCGGCGCCTGGCGATCAGCCGGATCAATTCGTCGCGCAGGCGTTGGAAGGCTTTGAAAACGGTGATACGGCGCAGCGGCTCATCGATGAGCTGATCGATATTTTGCTCAACGATCTAGTGCAGGGCGAGATTTTGCCGAGCTTGGAGTTCCGTATCAATGCCTTATTCCCGGATGGTTCCTTCGGCTCCCACACGGCGGACGCGCTCCAGATGTTGCTCAAGCTCGTCACGCAGGGCGACCCGAGCTACAAAAAGATCGTCGATTTCGCGTTCAAGCTTCTATCCGGGCTGAACATCATCCCCTATAATAGCATCAACGCAATTCTCGACCATTATATTGAAGAATACCTGACAGACAGCCAGATTGAATCCGTGGGCCACGAGGTTGCCTATATTGTGGATGATTTCTTTATCGACGATAACCCGGCAGAGCGGATGGACAGCACGGCGACGCTCCTTTATACTGGAAAAGTGCCGGTCGAGGCCACGGCGGAAAATTACCGCAGGCCGTCAAATATCGGCATGACCTTCGGCACGGATGCCGCGACAACGCGCAACATCAACTGGTATACCAAATGCACGGTGGACGGCGCGAAGGTGAAGCCTTACAACACGGATATCCAGATTGTTCCCTACAGTGAAAACCCGCAGTTTAGCAATCAGCTGCCCGCGGGCGTGAAGGTAAAGGCGAGCGAAGAGACCGCGAAGCTCCAGTTCCCTGGCATCGATATCGGCGTGTTTGGCCTGTTCCCGTATTATTTTGACGTAACGCGCCATATGGTAGAGATCACGGGCCTGAAGGCTGGGGAAAAATACTGCTTCCGCGTGGGCGACGCGGAGAAGGGCTGGTGGAGCGATGCAGGCGTGATTGAAACGGCTGACCGTTCCAACCAACTGACCTTCTTCCATATGAGCGACAGCCAATCCCAGAGCGAGCGTCAGTATAGCCGCTCTTGGGCGAAGGTGCTCGACACGGCATATAAAATGTATCCGGATGCGGATTTCATCATGCACACGGGAGACCATGTGGATAAGGGCGACAACGCAAACCAATGGCAGTGGCTCTTCAACACGGGCGCTGACCGCCTGATGAAAACCGTGCTCATGCCTACGGCGGGCAACCATGAGGCAAAGAGCGAATTTGCGATCGATCAGAATTTTATTCTGTCCAATGTGCCGAAGCAGGATACGTCGAGCGGCGTTTATTATTCTTTTGATTATAACAATGCGCACTTTATGGTGCTTAACACCAATAACCTCTCCGAAGAGCAGGGCCTGAGCAAGGATCAGATGGAATGGCTGAAACAGGATGCGGCGCAGAGCGACGCACAGTGGAAGATCGTGGCGCTGCACAAGGCTCCGTATTCCAACGGCTCGCACTTTGACGACGACGATGTGATCCAACTGCGCAAGGAGCTGAGCACCCTTATGCCGGAGCTTGGCATTGATGTGGTTTTGCAGGGGCATGACCATGTGTATCTGCGCACCGGCGTGATGAACAATAACGAGGTTGTCCAGACGAAAACCAAGACCGTTACCTACGGCGGGAGAAACTACACGGCGAAGCTTGACCCGACGGGCAGCATCTATGTCATCAGCGGCTGCTCCGGCGTAAAGACTTATGTGACGAAGGATCCGGCTGAGACCGACAAGCTCTTCCCGCGCGCCGAAAAGCTGGCGGATGCGAACGACCCGATCTTCTCCGCCTTCCAAATTGTTGGCGATACGCTCTATTTTGACGCATACACCGTAGGCGCGGACGGAACGAGCCGCATCGATTCCTTTGCAATCGAGAAGAAAACAGCGGATGTGCCGGATTCCAGCACGGATGTTTCAAAGCCTGATGAATCAACTACCGCGCCAGTCACAACCGATACCACCAAACCGGAGGATACGAAACAGCCGGATCAAACGCAAACGCCGGACACGGATCCGGCGGGTGATGTGACAGCGCCGACAACCACTGCGCCGGAGCATACACAGACAACGGCGCCGACCACCGCTGAGAACGCGGAGAACCCGCTGACGGGGGATGATACTTCCGCATTGCTCATTGCCGTTCCGGTAACTGCGCTCGCGGCGCTGGTGCTGGCGGAAACAATGCGGCGCAAAAAGACACGCGGCGAACAGTGAGCCTGATTTGAAGCATGGATAAAAATGGCCCGGCTTCCTGCTGAAGGGAGCCGGGCTAAATGTTTGATAACAGGGCGATCCAATAGAACTCGCTTGTTGCCGGGCAATGGCGGAAGCTGTTATTCCCCGTCGCCAAACGAAACGTCCATATCACGCGCCGTCTGAATCAGGCCGCAGGAGTCTGGCACGAATTTCAGCTTGCCCGCCACCTCCCCAAGCGGGACGGGCTTGATTTCTGCTCCCTTGACGGCGACCATAAAGCCGAATTTTTCTTCTTTCACAAGCCGCGCCGCCGCTGCGCCCAGGCGAGTGGAGAGCACGCGGTCGTAAGGGCAGGGGCTTGGGATATAATTGTCAATGGAGCG
>ENA-OPDJ01001819-OPDJ01001819.1-human-gut-metagenome-genome-assembly--contig:-NODE-1819-length-10340-cov-2.076519_pt1 | contig 10340 bp, 13 predicted proteins | sample MGYA00241621_ERZ501505 | MGnify/ENA primary metagenome ERZ501505 (study PRJEB25962, sample SAMEA2042624) | human gut metagenome | biome: human gut; feature: human-associated habitat; material: faeces... | reverse complement strand
TCCATATCCGGCATATCCAGGAATGCATCATCTATCTGATTGTCGCTCTGTTCTTTCTCAAACTCTTTTTTCATGATATTATCTCTTTCTTGACAATTCTTCCCCGGTGGTTCATAGTTATTGGTAATAAAATGATTTTCAGGAGGTTTTCCCTATGAAACATATTGTACTTACCGGCGGCGGTACTGCCGGACATGTTACACCAAATATTGCTCTGATCCCGACACTCAAAGCTGCCGGATATCAGATTTCCTATATCGGATCTTACGAAGGTATCGAACGTAAACTCATTGAAGAAATGGGTATTCCATATTATGGGATCTCATCTGGTAAGCTGAGACGTTATTTCGATCCCAAGAACTTCTCCGATCCTTTCCGGGTATTAAAAGGGTTCCATGAAGCAAAGAAGCTTCTCAAAAAACTGAAACCCGATGTAGTCTTTTCCAAGGGTGGTTTCGTTACCGTCCCTGTTGTAATTGCAGCCAAACGCTGCAAGATTCCAGCAATCATCCACGAGTCAGATATGACTCCGGGACTTGCCAACAAACTGTGTATTCCATCAGCCGTTAAAGTATGCTGTAACTTTCCTGAGACTGTCAGCAGTCTTCCGGCAGATAAAGCCGTACTGACCGGCACGCCGATCCGTCAGGAGCTGATGAAAGGTGATAAGGAAGCCGGCCGTCAGTTCTGTGGATTTACTTCTGACAAACCGGTACTGATGGTGATCGGTGGAAGCCTTGGCGCAGCCTCTGTAAATGACCATATCCGCAAGATTCTCCCGGAACTTCTGAAAGCTTTCCAGGTGATCCATCTCTGCGGCAAGGGTAAAATGGACGAAACCCTCAAAGGTACCGAAGGCTATGTTCAGTATGAATATATCAAAGAAGAACTTCCGGATCTTTTTGCCCTGTCTGACGTGGTAATCTCCCGCGCAGGTGCAAATGCCATCTGTGAGATCAGTGCTCTTCACAAACCCAATCTTCTGATTCCGCTGTCTGCAAATGCCAGTCGTGGTGACCAGATCCTGAATGCCCGTTCTTTCGAAAAACAGGGATTCAGCATGGTACTTGAGGAAGAAGAAATCACTGATGAGAAACTTCTGGATACGATCCATCAGCTGTATGACAACCGTCATTCTTTCGAAGAAGCAATGTCTGCAGGCAAACAGATGGATTCCATCCATCATATCGTTTCGTTGATCGAAGAATGTGTTTTATCAAAAAAATAAACAAATAGCAGGATGCAGGCAGTTATCGATGTGACTGCCTGCATATCTTTTCCATTTCTTCAATTATCCAGGCTTTCGACCGCAGATTCCTGTTATTTACATTATTCGGTGTAATCCCATACTCACTTGCTACTTCTGCTGCTGAGAGTTCCTGGAATTTTGTTTTGACCAGAATATCGTAATTCATCGGATTCCTCTTCCGAAGTCTGTTCAGTACAAGTTTCTGATATTTCTCTTCTTCCATACGAAGTATTCTTGCCTCTGGATTACTCTTTTCATCCACCGGCTCATACGCATTTTCCTCATCATCAATCGTATAACTTTCCTGTCTGGATGAGGCTTTTCTATAATAGTCCATACATTTGTTGGATGTCGCTTTCATCACCAGTGCTTTCAATTTGTCAGGTCTGGAATAATCCAGTTTTTCTTTCACTTTAAATAATGCCAGAAAAACTTCCTGACTGATATCTTTTGAAAGCTCGTAATCTTCTGTGATGCAAAAAGCGACATATGCTGAGAATCCTTGGTAGTGATCGTAAAAATCATCAAAATTCTCAATTATCATCTGTATCTGTGCTCTTTTCTTTATGCTTTGACTTTTGCCAGGATCTCTTCCTTCATTTCATCTGTCAGTTCTCCCGGTTTCCATGTAAGTCCGACCTGATCACCTTCATAACGTGGAATCAGATGCATATGGAAATGAAATACGGTCTGACCTGCAATTTCTCCATTGTTCTGCACAATGTTAAACCCGTCACAGTGCAGTCCGTCTCTGAGCTTGGTTGCCATATGTTTGGCAAGGATCATTGCTTTTCCGGCAGTCTCATCCGGAAGTTCATAAATATTGGCTGCATGAGCTTTTGGCAGGATCAGTGCATGTCCCTTTGACGCCGGACCGAGATCCAGAATTACGCGAAAATCTTCGTCTTCATATAAAGTAGCGGATGGAATTTCTCCGTTTGCAATTTTACAAAAAATACAGTTTTCCATGATGTAGTCCTCCTTACAAATAAACTGTTTTCTTTTTCTATTGTCTCGTATTTTCGCGATTTTTTCAATACGAAATTTGTTGATTCCGATATTTTTGCATAATATACTCAGATTGAGGTGACAGATTATGCAGGAAAAAAACATTATCACACAAACAAAAAAAGAGTTTCAGTCGATGTTGTCCACATTTTCGCATGAAATAAGAAATCCGCTGGCATTGATCACCAGCGAAATGCAGATGTTGTCGGATTCACAGCCACAGCTCTGTTTCAACGAACACTGGGATAACATTATGGAAAACCTGAACTATATCCGTGAGCTGCTGGATGAACTTTCCAGATATCAAAATGCCGGTCACATTACCCTTGTACAGACAAATTTAAGTATCTGCCTGGATCGAATTACCAGTTCCTTTCGACCGGCACTGGACTACCTTGGAATCTCCTTTGAGACTGACATCCCCCGTGATCTTCCCCAGATCAGTCTGGATCAGACCAAAATCCGTCAGGCTCTTTTTAACCTTCTCCGTAATGCGCAGGAATCTATCCAGCATACTCATGGCAGAATTCTTTTTTCCGCTTCTGTCGTTCCGGACGGTGTCCAGATCACCATCTCGGATAACGGATGTGGCATGACAGAAGACCAGATTGAAAACGCCTTTCGTCCCTTCGTAACATACAAGCCCGGGGGCACTGGCCTCGGGCTTGCTGTCACCCGGCAGATCATTGAAGCCCACCAGGGTACACTATGTGTAGAAAGCACTCCGAAAGAAGGTACTTCCTTTTATATTTTTCTTCCAGGATGATAAAAAATCACTGCAAGAAAGAACCCGGACACCATCCCGCCTACATGGGCTGTGTTATCCACTCCCGTACTTGCAAAACCAAAATACAGAGAAAAAGCTGCCATGACCAGAATCTGTCTCATGGACAGATCACCCAGCCATCCTTTATTGCGAATGACAATATAGATCATGGCTCCCATAACTGCAAACACCGCTCCGGATGCTCCTGCTGATACAGCAAAATCCTGCGTACGTAATTCGATAAGTAAAGAAATCACATTTCCAAGTACTCCACCGATCAGATAGATCAACAGAAATTTTATTTTTCCAATTGCCTGTTCCAGTCTGCTTCCAAGTACAAATAAAACCAGCATGTTATTCAGAAGATGTTCAATTCCAAAATGCAGAAACATACAGGTGAACAGTCTGTAATATTCTCCACCCTGAATGATCATTGGTGTAAAGGCAGCTCCACAATCCAGCATATGCATGGTATTCTGGGAGCTTCCTGTAAATTCCACGATCAGAAATACTAGAATATTCAACAAGATCAGTCCGGCAGTCACCGGCTCTTTGCGTAATTCTTCCACAGGTTACTCTCCTCTGTTTTTGTATTCAGAGAATACATATGTATTCTGCTGTTGTTCGTCTATTTTAGCAGATGCCGTTCCCTGTGGCAAGGCAACACTTCACCTGTGCTGTCCGAAATACTGCCTTCGAACCCTCATGTCCGGTGATTTTCTTTTCAGAAGTTATCTATCCCCTCAGAAATACATATCTTGCCTGAGCAAAATCCACCTGATCCTCATCCTGCAGAAAATATTCTTCCTCTGCCCCAAGCATTCTGCCATTAACAGAAGTTCCATTCCTGGAATTCAGATCTGCCAGATAATAGTTCTCACCTGTTTTGCGTATTCTTGCATGCACCCGGCTGACTGTCGGAAGCGAGATCACTACATCCGAAGCCTGTTCCAGTTTTCCGATCACGGTCAGTTCCCGTTCCAGATAAACCGTCGGAAGTTCTCCGGGTTCCCGACTTACCAGGCTGGCTGTACCTGACAGCTGTCCTGCCGAAAGAACTACCGTTTCACCATATGTTTCCTGTTCTGCTGTATCCTCACCAGTTTTCTCACATTCCCATGAATTTTGTTCTGTACGGTTTTGTTTTTCACTCTTTTGCTCTATATCTTTTATTTCTTTTCTCTCTGTATTGTTTCTCTCTGTTTCATGTTTTTCTATATTCATTCCGGCAAGTTCCCGCTGTACTTTGTTTCTCCATTCTGCAGACTGTTCCTGTTTTTTCTTCTTTTTTTCTTCCATCCAGGTCCATCCTGCTCCAACTCCCATCAGGAGTATTGCCGCCCCCAATACAGTTTCTATTGGAATTTCCGGAAAATATCCCAGATAGCGGAAAATGAGAATTCCCAGCAGGAACAGAACCCCCACTGCACACCCGGCTGCAGGCTGCCACTTCCTGTCCTTTTTCTCCTTTTTTTCCTCCTGAAAAAATTGCGGTGGCTCCTCCATTTCTTCCACGTACTCTTCCTTATCTCTGATTTTTGTATCGCTCTCTGCAATTTTCTCTTTACTGTTCTCAGATCGATAAAGCAATTCCTTAATATTTTCCAGCTGCATCCCTGGCTCCATGGCTTTTCGGTAAATTCCATATCCAAGATTTACAGCTGTCGGATCCTCATGGTCAAGTTTGGGCAACAAATATTCGGTCAGTTCCCGAAACTGTTCCTGCACCGGATGGTGATAATCCGGCAGACAGCAGAACGAAACCTCTTTTTTCTCCACATCCAGAAAAATATATTCCGGGCAAAGTACCAGTTGTTCCGTATTCAGAAGAAACTCTGCCATTTCTTCTATTACATGGAGAAATCCTTTCAAAATCATTTCCAGATCTTCTCCCTGCAGTTTACGCTGTTCGTAAAAAGATGCCAGCGACTGCTTTGAAGTGATATCATAATAAAAGAGCCATGTTCCATCCAGTCCCTGCATGCGGCATTTTAATATAGAAGACATTGTATTTCCTGTCAGGATCCGTACCTGATAAGAAGTGGTATTGATTGTTTCATCCCCATGGAGGATCAGATAATTATGACTTACATCTCTTTTATATTCTGCAAACATATTTTACACTCTCCTATATGACCCTGTACTCTTATTATTCTGTATCCTTCACGATTTCAGATGCTGCTTTTACTTTGCGGATCCACTGCGCCGGACGAATGATCTTTGAACTGCCCTCCGTCCGCAGTACCCAGCGAAAACCTCCAAATCCGGCGATTGTATCTGCCTGATAGGAGACTTTTACTGTTTTTCCATCGCTGACCTGGTAAGACAGATTCTCTGCGCCAAAGAATCCCACATTTCCAAGTTCCTGTGCTTTTGCAGAAGCGGATTCATATATCTGTCCGTTTTTTTGTACACCTTCTATACTTCCCGCCAGTGCCGCCTCGTACGCTGCAGCCGTCAGCCAGGAACGATTATATACAAAGAAGGAAAGATATAAAACTCCCATTACCGTTATCAGCACAAGCGACATCACGCAGGCTGCCTCTATTGTAAAACTTCCTTTTCTGACTTTCATAGCAATAATCCTCCCAGATATCCAAACAGTAAGAAAGGCACCAGTGGAATTTCTGTCTTGCGTCCTTTTTTGCATATAACCAGAAGGACTCCCGCATACACCGCTGCGATCAACATTCCGATACATGCCATTCTTACATACATTTCTGTATGCAGCATTGTTCCTAGTGCCAGAAAAATCCAGCCATCGCCCATTCCAATCTCTCCACCGGTCAGAACACTTACCGCCAGTATCATCAGGCTCACACCAAATGGCAGCAGCCAGTCTTCCAGTGGTCTTTCTGCATAAATGCTAAAGGCAAGACCAATGATTCCATAAGTACCTGTCAGCAACAGTGAAATTTCTTTTTTCTTCCAGTCTTTCCAGCCCATAACTGCCAGGAACAACACGGTCATTACTTCTCTGATCTGCATAATCCTCTGCCTCTTATCCACAGCTGCTGCAGGCATGCATTCCTCCAAGCTGTGCTTCTTTTACCAGTTTTACAGTTCTTTTCAAGCCACTGCATGTAGCAAGATTGTGATATCGATTTCCCGAAGATGTAACATACACCACCCCGGATGGTTTCTGATTTCGACTGCAGCTTTCACAGGGACTGTACTTCTGTCCGCTGTCATTACGGGCATGCGTCAGAGATGAACCCGAAATCTGATTAATGGATACCTTCAGATAACGACATCCTGCCTTCTTATGGTATACCGTTCCCGTTTCTGTCACATACACCATTTCTTCCGGTTCTCTGGTCTCTCCGGAAAACGCTGTCTCATCAGCTCCTATCCATGCATGAACTTTTACTGTGTTATGCATCCATACCTTCGGCAAAGGAACAAATGCTCCGATCGGAGTATATGCATAGACATCCGGCAATGTAATTTCTTCCGGCCCCTTTCCATCCAGCACATATGCATACATTCCGGCTTCTTTTGTCTTTTCACATAATGCCTGCAGATGTTCTGTCTGAATCCGGTAAATATCCATAAAAGAGATCATCGTCACCATTCCCAGCAAAAACATAGGAAGCACAAGTGCTGTTTCCAGCGCCAGACTCGCCTTTTTGTTCAAGGCACAGAAAGATACTTTTTCAGAAGATGTGTTTAAAAATAAATTTGAGATTCTTCTGACCATCGAGGAAGCCAGGATTCTGTTTTTAAGAGAGCATTTCCTTTCTTTTTTTATTTTTCTTTTCTTTTTTGCAGTCTCGTTTTTTTTGTTTTTCTTTCTACCTATCTTTGTGATAGTATTCCCATAATCTTTTTCCTTCTGAAAAAGCATCTTTCTGCACCTCTTTTCCGTGGGGCGGCTCGTCGCCGCCCGTATTTCCTGAAATCCATTTAAATCCAGTTTTTAAATATAACTGTACTGCCTTGTCACCGAAAAAGTCTGCTTTCGGTTTGCCTCTACATCCACAGATATTTCAGCCGCTTCTATACAGCAGTCTAGCCGGAAACCTTCCTTTCCTTTTGTACTGCGGATTTCCACTTCGATCATGTCCATACCTCTTGTCAGCTTGACTGCTTTTGATTTTGACAAAAGCAGCACCTGCAGATAATCTTCATAGGACATTCCACCTTTCGCATCCCTTCTCTGGCTGTCCAGTCCCTCAAGGAGATTCGGCAGGTTTTCCAGAGAAAGCTGCCAGGTTGCTGCCGTCTTAGTCAATGGTACTCTGCCTCCATGAAACAGCTCCCGAAGATCCAGAATACTTTCTGCAAAGGACCAGCACAAAATCAGTGCCGCCTCAATCGCCACTGCTGCAGGCGGTATCAGAAATCCCGATGCAATTGCCAGGGCAAGTGCCTGAATCTGGGCCCTTTTTCCGGCATCCGCCATAAGACAGGATGCATTAATTCCCTCTCTGATCAGCAGAAGACGCTTTGCCACGGCTTTTAGATTTTCCTGATCACTTTTCTTTCCCGCCAGAAGATATTCCAGCTGATAATGCAGCCCTGCTTCAGAAGGAGAAATATAGTTTCCCAGATGCTCCATCAGATACTGCTGAAACAGTACTTTTGCTGATCCGGAATTATCTTTTCCCGTTTTCTGCAGCATCGCCATTCCCTGTTGAAGTGTTCTTCCTGATAACAGATCTCCATGTGAGATTTTCTGATCAGAAATTCCTTTTGATGCTGGAACGACCAGATCCAGAAGTCCCATATGCCGAATCCTCTGAATCACCGGAACTGGATTTACCACCTGCGGTTTTACCTCTCCATCTGAAAAACTCTCTCCCGAAGTGCCATCACCAAAATCTCCGGATTCTTCCTTCTTTGAAGCCTCTTTGGCTTCCTGGCTCTTCTGTGCCGCAGAATTCATTTCGGAATCATAATTTTCCAGTGTATTCCCTGCTTCCGCCTGTTTTCCATCTTTCTCTGCCTGCTTCACTTTCTGCTCTTTTTTCTTATATCGCTTCACAAGTGTCTGTACTCCCTGACTTCCAAGCGTATCTTTCATATAAGTGACTGCCTGCTGGTAAAAGACTTCGCCATCTTCATCTGTTGCCAGACGATATCCACTGAAACCACCCTGCCTGAGTTTCAGCTTCTGACTGTTCTGTTTCAGTATCGGTTTCATATAAGACTCAAAGTTATCATAAACTGCTGCCAGATTCAGATCTGTTCCTCCCTGTGTTCCATCCAGAAAAAACAGATCATAATTTTTCAGAAGAAAACGATCATACTGTCCAAACAGAGAATAAAGTCCAATATCCATACTGTTCAGAATCTGTGTTCTCTGCCGCTGCCTGCACAGATTGAATGCTCGTTGCAACCAGTGATAGCAGGAGACTTAAGATCAGCGCCAGAAAAACAGTAATACTGCCCTTTTTCTCCATCGGCTCTCTCCTTTCTTCATCAAATTGAATTACTCTGTTTTGTGATTTTACTTAAGATTGCCTGTACCAGATTTGTCAGCTGCTCTTTAAAAATAATGACAAGGCTGATCAACACCACCAGGATCAGAATAATCTCCACAACCCCTACTGCATCTTCTTCGTATACAAATTCTTTTGCTGTTTGCAGATAATCCCGCATTGTTTTACCTCCTCGTTTTTTATACAATCATCCATAGAACGACAAAAATGCAGGTATCATGATGATCGCCATCACCACCGCAAGCATCATGATCATTGGAACAAGCAACTTTGTTGCTGCTGTTTCCCCCATTACCCTTGCCTTTCTTTTTCTTTCATCCCATGCTTCCAGAGCTTCTTTTTCCAGAAGATCTGCCAGTGTCTCCTGAATGTTCGCAAAATGACGTTCATAGTCCGCAAACAAAAGCCTGTCATTTTCATCAAGAATCGCGATCTTTACTGTAGTAGATCCGATATCAATTCCCAATGTATATGTATTCAATAAATCGACCTCCTCGTCAAAACTGTATATATACAGATATGAATATAACGTGTTCTTTCTTATTAAAAGTATTTCTCCAAAATCGAATTCCGTAACATTATACGACAAAGTTTTACAAATGACAATGACCAAGTTTCACAATTTGTCGCATATTCATTCCCCAAATTAATTTGAGTGTCAAATTTTATAACAAAAAAGGATATCTGTTGAAATACCCAACAGATATCCTGTATTTTCCGTATTTTATCATTTGAAAAACTTGTTTTCCCTTATCTTCTGATTCTCTGTGCGATTCGAACAAGATATGCCCCGCCAGGCATTCTGGAAAGCCGCTCGGATGCTGTCTTATCAACCAGGATATAAACCAGGAAATACGCTGCTGCTGCCAGAATGATCGATACACCCAGGCAGATGATATTAGATGGTAAGATTGCATGAAAGCCATAATAAACACCAGCTGCCACGACACCCATCACTGCAGAAGCGATCAGCGGACTTACGTAAGCCGCCTTCCATGGGTTCTTATATTCCAGATATTTTTTCATAAAGAAATCATTCATCACGCATACAACGATTGCATACACGATCATAGCAACCAGCAATGCATAAATACCCAGGTCAGTGAACATCAGAAGCGCAACAACTACAATCACATCTACAACCAGCGCAACTGCTGCTGTGATCATAGGGATCTTCGGTTTACCAATTCCCTGAAGTACTCCATTGGAAATGTTGGACATTCCATTCAGAAGTATCGTAAAGGATCCAAGCATCAAAAGCTTTCCGGCCACACCATTTGTTCCTCCAAACAGCAGTAATACGATTGGCTGTGCAAGCACTGCCAGTCCTACCGCGCATGGAATAGAAATGAACATGGACAACTGCACGGTCTGGTCCACTCTTCTCCTTGTTTCATCAATATCTCCCGTTGCATACAGTGCAGATACCTCCGGGATCATCGAAGTCGGTGCTGCACTTGAAAGCGTCAAAGGAATATTGATAATACTCATAAAGTAGGTCGCATATTCTGCATACATCATACTGATCATATCTGCATTTACACCATGTTTGCCCATGATCTCAGAATACAGAACTCCATTCAGATAACCATTAATATTATAGATAAATGAGCTCAGGATGATTGGAGAAACGATCAGAATAATCAGCTTCAGAATCTCGCCATAAGACTCCTCATCATGATAATGATCATGTCTGACTCTGCATTTGATCGCATTCCGATTAACACCATATACCAAGAGCATAAACAACAGTGCGATCACGACACCTGCTGTCGTACCAACAGTAGACCCGGCGGCTCCCCATTTTGCCACACTTCCATCTGTACCATCGGCAAAATATTTAATGAACATCCAGGCTGCGATCAGACTGACT
>ENA-OPDJ01001810-OPDJ01001810.1-human-gut-metagenome-genome-assembly--contig:-NODE-1810-length-10370-cov-3.155599_pt1 | contig 10370 bp, 10 predicted proteins | sample MGYA00241621_ERZ501505 | MGnify/ENA primary metagenome ERZ501505 (study PRJEB25962, sample SAMEA2042624) | human gut metagenome | biome: human gut; feature: human-associated habitat; material: faeces... | reverse complement strand
GGTATGCTGCCGCTATGGGTCAAATGAAAATGTCCTTGACTTGGGGAGCACTTTAGAAATGCGTAGAAAGACTTAAAGAGTACCGGAGAGAAGGCAAAAGCCTCCTCTCCGGTATTTTTGCGTTTTTTCTGCTTACATGACCTGTGCCATAAAACTGCCCATCGTTTGTGCGGCCTCGTCCTGCTTCTGCCTCGTAGCGTGGGTGTAGGTGCGGAGTGTGAATCCGGCGTCATAGTGGCCGAGCATACTGCTGACGGTTTTGACGTCCACGCCATTTTGCAGTGCCAGCGTTGCGAAGGTGTGTCTGAGGTCGTGAAATCTGATGTGCGGCAGCCCAGCGTCCTTCAGTATCTTCTTGTGCAGGTTTACAACGGAGTCTGGGTAGTACATCTCACCGGTTGCCGGCGAGGGGAACATGTAGGGGGTGTCAGGATGCTTATTATGTTCCGCTATGAGGAGGTCAACGGCTTCTTGCGGTATGCTGACCTTGCGGACCGAGGTCTCTGTTTTCGGTCGTGTTAGCGCCAGCCCACCGTTTGGATTTTTCACATACTGTTTGCTGACAGATATGGTCCGGTTCTGGATGTCAAGGTCAGACCAGAGGAGGGCAGTGAGCTCACCTTTGCGTAGTCCGCTGACCAGTTCCAGATAGAACATGGGGAGAAGTCCTCTTCTGTCAGCGGCATCCAAATAGTCTTTGATATGTTCCGACTGAAGGATCTGCATCTCGAACTTCTGAATTTTGGGAGCGATGCAGTCCTCGGTCGGATTGCGCGGAATCAGGCGCTCCTTGACCGCCCGCTCGAAAGCGTTGTGCAGCATCAGGTGGAGACTACGCACAGTCGTGCTGCTCAGTCCTGGATTGCCGTGACCGCTCTTGCGGTCAATACGCCCATTCTCCATCAGCTCCTTGTAGAGCTTTTGAAGATCGTGGGCAGTCAGCTTGGTAAGCTTGATGCTGCCGATGCGGGGAATCGTGTACTGCTCGACCATCAGTTGGTAGCGGTCAGCTGTAGCGACGCGGACGTTTGGCTTTGCGTAAATGTCATACCAGCTTCGCAGCCAAGTGGCGACGGTATATTCATCGGCACGGCTGACGTCGATGCCCTTGACCGATTCCAGCGCGGCACTCAATTTCGCCTTGCATTCCGCCTGTGTCTTACCGAGAACATTTTTGATGATTCGCTTGCCTGTTTCGGGATGGTAGCCCGCAGTGTAACGGCCCTCCCAGCGACCGTCGGACCGTTTGCGGATACTGCCCTCTCCGTTGGCACGTTTCTTAGTCATGTAGAACCAACTCCTTTCTTGGTAGCCACAACACATACCACAACTCCTTGAGGAAAGCTATTACTTTTTCGAGCATCTTCTTTGGTTACAGCGGTGCGTTTTTGGAAAAGTTTTATTGACTTCAGTAGTGAAAAATATGCGCGCTTTGTGGCCTTAGTGAATCAATGGAACTGCATCGAATACCCCTGTGGTTCGAGTTCATGATCGTCCGGCTTGTGTCCGAGGACGATGCGTTTCTGGCGTAGCTGCGCTAACCGTTTACGGTCGATCTGAATGCCGGTGGCAGCAGGGATCGGTGCGTTGTCACGGAAGATATTACCCATGTGGTAGAGCAGTCGCGTGGCCGCCAGCATAACTGGGAGCGGACTCTGTTCCCCACGGTCGATGCGGTCCATGAACATTCCAGCGTAGGTATGTCCGCCGTAATACGCTTTCGTGAACCACTGGTAGGCGGCATCTGCATCTTTCGGAACGCCCTCGCCCATGAGGTACAGCTTTCCCAATAAATACTGTGCATAAGCATTTCCGTTGTTTGCGGCCTGCCGCAGGTATTCCGCCGTAGCCGCAGCGTCCTTTGGCACATTCTTGCCGCTGAGGTATTCCTTGCCCAGACGGTAGGCGGCGTAGTCGTTGCCGTTATCCGCAGCACGTTTTAACCAATAGATACCCTTGGCGGGATCGTGAACGTCGGCATCGTCAGAGAGATACAGCTTGCCCAGCGCGTACTGCGCCGCGTCGATTTCCCGCTCGGCAGCGCGTTCCAGCAGTTTTCGTGCTTTCACTACATCTGGTATCAGCAGCCCACCGTCGCGGTACGCCGTGCCGACGATATACTGTGCGTGAGCATCACCTGAACCCGCTAACTGCTCCAGCTGCTCTGCTGCTTCATCCCGTTCCTCTAAAGACAGGTCAACATCGTTTGCTGCGTTTTGCAGTTCTTGACATTCATAGCTCATACCATAGGTGCTGATTTGTTCACCGTCATCCTGCATCTCCGCATCCTCGAAAGAGATTTTGTTCATGCGGATATGCTCCGCCTCCTTGATGACTGCGTTCTTAATCTGGCGGAATTCCTTCTGCTGCGACAGCGGCGGGCGTATCCGCTTTTTCTCTTCGGAATAATAGTCCTCCACCTGACACTGCAGCTCCCACCATGTTTGGTAGTACTCATTTACGATGGGCAGGCGCACCATTTGGTCGACGATCTCATCCACCAGCTTCTTCATCGGTTTCGGCAGATATCCGTAGTTTTTCTTGCCGCTGACTTGACCGAGCTGCCGCGACAGTTCCCAAATCATTTGCTCGGCATCAGGGTGGTCGCAAGTCATCTCCTGCATCGCCTTCGCCAATTCCAGCATCGCTTTCCGCGCTTCCGCCACCAGTTCATCGCGGGATTTGCTTTTCTGCTCGTAGACATGGAGCAGTTCCTGACGGAAGATCTGATTGGTGAGCGTAGACTTGATCTGCCGTATTCCATCTTTGGAGAGATACGCCTGATTCGGCTTCACCGACCACGCCATCATGTGGACGTGGGGATGGTTCCCCTCGTCATGAAACGCCGCGTACCAGCGAAAGTCCTCTGGTGGTATTTTCATCGCAGCTGCAATGTCGTTGCGGTGTGTCCTAAGTAGTGTGCGCCATGCTTCCGCATGGTTGTACCCCAGCCGCTCCGCATCCTCGCGGTGGAGAGAGATGATGTGCGTCCACACATTGCCGGTGTAGTGATCCAGTTCATCCGTGACTTTGTTCAAATCAACATTGTCATCGTCGCCGAAGAGACCGTGCTCACCCAGCCGCTCCGCTCTGGGACGCAGAGCGATGTATCCGGCGTAACCATCTATCGAAGAGAGCTTGTCCCAATTCGTTTCCAGCGTCAGCGTGATGAGCGCAGACGCTTTTGCCTTGGTGGGATATGTTGCGTAGTCCTCGTACTCCATCAATTCTTTTGCGTCAGGAAAATCTTTTACCAGCTTTGCGATGAGCTGCTCCTGTTTTTTGGTAGGCGGGCGGTCATCCGGAATAATCTCCACCCGTTCCCGTGTTGCGATGTACTTCAAGTAGCCGCCAGCACTTTTCCCACCGCCGCACTTGATATACGGACTCTTGACGATCAGCCTTGCCATTCTTCGCTCTCCAACTCACGGAGCTTCTGCTCCATCCGCAGCTGACCGTTGGTACGTTTGACTGCGGCAATACTCTTTGCTCGCTCCTGCCGCAGTACTTCTTCACTTACATTGAGGCTTTGCAGCACGAGGGATGTCATCATGTCCATCTCTACTGCCTGCTTGTAGAGCAGCGATGATATGCGGTTCTCGAACAGCTTCAGCCGATTGTCAATAGCGGACTGCACCACTCGCGGAAGTGTAGTGCTTTCGCCAGCCGCAAGCATATCCGTGTAACAGTTCACCGCCTTTTCGATGAACTCATTCTTACTGCGGCAGTTATCTTCTTGATACCACCGCTCGATTTTTCGCTTGGTTTCCGGCTCCGGCCGGTAGGTCAAGCGATCCTTGTTATCGTTCATAATTTGCCTTCTTTCTTACTAAGACGCCGCCGAAAAGCCCTCAATTACTGGCATTTCGGGTAACTAAGACGCCAATTCTGCAAAATTCCGCTCAAATAGACGCCACAACCGCCTGCGCTGAAAACCTCGTCAACTGCCCGCACTGCGGGCAGAAGTAACTGGGCAGAGCGTCGGTTCCGACGCCAGCCCTTTATCCTGCTTTCTTTTTCGTCCTCGGAAAAGCCGCAAAAGCGCAGGAAACGCAGTCATACCAACGTTTCCAACACATTGGTCGCACGGCCTTCAACACCTCCGGCACAAACGGCCCACGTTCGCTTTTTCGGATGAAAGCGGGTACACTCGCCTTCGCCAGCAGGAGCGCACACAGCGGCTCACAGGGCGAAACAGGGGCGTTTCAGCGAAGAGTGCAGAGAGCCTGCGGGACAGCGATGTGCTTATGCGCGTCGCTGTTCCGCAGGCGTCGCGGCCCCGCTGGGCTGCGCTGTCCCTGCCGGTTATTGTGCACCGGCGAGCCTTAGGGGTATGTCATCGCCGCGATAAAGGACAGAGAACTTTGTTGGCGGGGTTGCTTAGCTTTTGCTTGCGATGCAGGGGATTCTTCTTTAGTTACAGCGGTGCGTTTTTTGAACCGCTGTTCGCGTCGATCCATGCGAGAAACTTATCCCTTGGAACAACGATCCGGCTGCCGATTTTGAGCGCGGGGAATCCCTTGCCATGCACCAGTTCATAGGCACCGGCGCGGGAGATCCCGAGCACCGCAGCGACCTCCGCGACGGAGAGCATCAGCGGCAGCTCGTCATAGCTTGTGTAGGTGGAATGTTTCATCATTCGCTTCCTTTCCTCATGCGCCGGGCAGCATATCCATTGCGGACAGCTTGCGCTGAACTCGCTGCCGTTCTGCTGCGCGCTCGACCGCAGATAGTTGGCGCGCGTGAAAGATTTCTATGGCTTCACGGATCGGTCGGATGGTGTAACGCAGATTACCGTTCTTCTTGATTCCTGATTTCATTAGGACAGAGGTTGGCTCGGTATAGATGAGCCCTTTCTCCGCGAGTGCGTCGACGTATCGCATGACCGTATTCTTTGCGCGGCCAACGGCATTGCCGATCGTGGTGTAGCTCGGCCAGCACTGATAGGTGCTGCGGTTTTCGAGACACCGGAGATAGGCGTACACCGCAATCTCACTTGCGTCCAGCCCAAGAGAAAAAATTTCGTTCGGCATTGTAAAATAGTTTTTGCTGGGAAATTGATTCATGGTCTGTCCTCCTATTCGTTGGGGTGGAAGAGTTGAATGAACTCTTTTGCGGAATGGACGATACCAAATTCCTTGAGCTGCTGGTAGCGGATCAGGTCACAGACGGTGCGCAGACTGATCTCCGCGTATTCCAGCAGCTTGTCGGTCGCCAGCATTTGTTGGTAGGTGTCCAGTTCAGTCGGCTCATCCGGGAATTGAAAGAAGGTGAGCAGTTCATCTGCGGTCGGGACACTCTCCGGTGCGTCATGCTCTATTTCCTGCCGGATGTAGTCAATGACCTCCCACTCAGCGTGGGAGGTCAGGAAGCGCAGAAGCTGCTGTGTGCTTTGTTCAAATGGATTCATGGTTATACACGCTCCTTGTGTTCAGGTGAGACAATCATGACTGCGGCCAACTCAGTCGGAAAATTTGTCTCTCACCTATAAGGACACTCAGAGCGCGTTTGTAAACCAGAGAACAGAAATTTTTTCAAAAAAGCTGGGAAGCCCTGTCATGAGACAGAGCTTCCCAGCTTTTCGTGCAGCTTTTTCAGTCGCTTTGATACCGCCATTCTGGAGATGCCGTAGATCTGGCCAATCTCATCCATCGTCAGCTCACCGCTGTAACGGAGGGAGAGCAGGTTTTGACCTTGCACGTCCAGTTCTGTAATGGCTCCCCGCAGATTTTCAAGCCGGAGGTTCCTGAGCACTGCATCCTCCACGGGACGCTTGACGCAATTCGAACCGGACAGCACCGTTTCAAACTCACTTTTACTCAGGTGCCTTGCGTCCTGTTTGTCCTGCGCCTGCTGCCGTTTCCGATCCTGCTCAAGGAAGTCCGCGACCTCCTTTGGCACCGATACTTGCTCACCATTGTAGACGATAACGACAGAGTTGTTCATTTTGTGTCCTTTCCGCTTTCAACGGAAGGGTACACACCCGCGCTGCCGGTACAGCGCCAAAAACTGTCGACCTTCATGGAACTTCCTGCGTACAGGGTGGTCATAATGCCCTACGGGGTCCATGAATGTCTGAGGTCACACTTACGGTGTGGACCTCACCGGAAAGCCGCGAGATTTGGCTTTCGCCTGTTACCAATATAAAGTGAACGCGGGAGATTGTCAAGGTAAGGCAACTATACTTTTTAGAACTTATACACTTGCTCCAGTGCTGCAAGCTTGAGGCAGCAGCAGAACACTGCCATCGCCTGCTCAAGCTCTTCAACCGGGGGCAGCGACGGAGCGACGCGGATGTTGCTGTCAAGAGGGTCGTGTCCATACGGATAGGTCGCGCCCGCGCTCGTCATCACGACGCCCGCATCCTTGGCGAGCGCCAGCGTGCGCTTGGCAAAGCCGGGAGCCGTGTTCACGGAGACAAAGTAGCCGCCCTTGGGCGTGTGCCAGCTCGCAATGCCGAGCGGTGCGATCTCGCGCTCGAGCGTTTCGACGACCATGTCGAACTTCGGCTTTAAGATCTTGGCGTGCTCCTTCATTAGCGCGAGCGTGTGCTCCTTGTTTTGCAGGAACTTCACGTGGCGCAGCTGGTTCATCTTGTCGAAGCTGATGGCCTGAATGCCGATGAGCTTGGTCATGTACTCCATGTTGGCCTCGCTGCACGCAAAGCAGGCGACGCCCGCGCCCGGGAGCGTGATCTTGCTCGTGGAGGCGAACTCAAAGACCATGTCGGCGTTGCCGTACTTCTCGCACTCGCTCAGAATATCCTTGAACGGGACGAACTCGCCGTCAAACTCGTGGATGCAGTAGGCGTTGTCCCACATGAGCAGGAAGTCGGGAGCCGCGGGCTTCATCTTCGCAATGCGCTCGATGGTCTCGTCGGAGTAGATGATGCCGTCGGGGTTCGAGTACTTCGGCACGTTCCACATGCCCTTGACGCTCGGGTCCTTGATGAGGTTTTCGACAATGTCCATGTCGGGGCCGTTTTCGGTCATCGGGATGGTGATGAGCTCAAAGCCGAAGCTCTCAGTCACCTTGAAGTGGCGGTCATAGCCCGGCGCGGGGCAGAGCCATTTGACGCTCTCTTCCTTGCACCACGGCTTTTCGCTGTGCAGCAGGCCGTGGGTGTAGGCCTTGGAGACCGTGTCGTACATGAGCTGGAGGCTCGAATTGCCGCCGGCGAAGACCTGAGAGGTCTTGCAGCCGAGGATATCGGCGAACAGCTTACGCGCGCTCTCAAGACCCTTGAGCTCGCCGTAGTTGCGGGCGTCCACGCCGCTGTCCACGCACTCCTCGGCGCTGGTCAGCGCGGTCAGGATGCCGCTGACAAGGTCGAGCTGCTGCTTGCTCGGCTTGCCGCGCGCCATGTTGAGCTTGAGGCCCTTGGCCTTCCAGCCCTCATATTCAGCGGACACCTTGTCGTATTCCTGCTGCCACTCGGCAGCGGAAAGAGCCATATAATCCATGATGATTCTCCTTTACAGGTAATTTATCCGATTAAAGTAACTGCATTATAGCACAGGGAAAAATCAGGCGCAAGTGTCCACATATAACAATCATTTGTTTTGCCTGCGGCAACAAGTTGACTCATTGAACAGATTGTACCGCCCCTCGCCGTAATAGAGAGGGGCGCTGCTTTTTGGTGAAAGCGGGAAAGAAAACGCGTCAGCACTAAACATAGTGCTGACAGTGCGTCCAAATCAGGCAAAAAGTAAGGCCGCGGAAAGCACATCGCTTCCCACGGCCTTGATCGTTTTTATAGAATTGGTCTTGTCACAGCTCGGTAAAGGTGCGAATTTCGTCGAGCTGGGCGTAACGCCGCGCGTGTGTTGTGCTCACCGTTCCGGCGCAGACGGGGCAGCCGCACTGCTGCGCGCCGGTGCGCGGATAGATGACGGATTTCCACACGTGTCCCATGGAGCACTGCCACCAGACCTTTTTGTTGCTGCCGGGCGTGACCATCTCCGGTGTCAGCGCGCCGTTGAGCGACGGGTCCCACTGCGCGGCAACGCCGGGACAGAGCGTTTCCAAATCGTTGAAGCCGGGCAGGACCTTTCGCCCTGCGCAGTACGGACAGCCGCTCCCCTCGGAGCGCACATGCACCGTCATCTGCCACGAATGGCCGTTTTCACACGTCCACCAGACTTTTTTCTTGCTGCCGTAGGAAACGGTGTCCGGCGTGAGTGGAAAATTGCGCGATTCGTCCCATTCTTTCAGTAAGTTTGTCCTTTCATGCAGCATGTAGAACTCATAAAATGTTTGTCGCATGTTCATCCCCCTCTTTTCGGCAAAAAAGGTTTCCCGCCTGTACCTTGCTTTCGGAGAGGGCCGGGCGGTGCAGGAAGGGCACTGCCCTTTCGAATGATTTGCAACCGGCTGTCATAACCGCACACGGCGGCCTTAGCCCCCTCTGGCTTTGCGTCCCTGCTTTTCAGCAGGTTTGCCAAACATTGCTTGATTTGCTTGTCAGATCAGTACAGGCGCTTTCGCGCCGGAAACGGGGAAGAAAAAACTTCCGTTTTGACAGAATCAATGAAAAAAGATTCGCCGATCCTGCTATATCTGTATTCTATCACGAACTTTCCGTAAAAACAGGGCGGGTGACAAGACAGAATTCGGAAAAGTGATATAAAATTTGGAAAAATCTGAAAGAAATTAACGAAATATTAGCGTTTTCATGCTGATTCTCTATGTTTTTGACGCGATCAGGAGGATAGAAACCGTGCACGGCGACGCGACCGAAACCGCGTTTTCTTGACATCTTCCACCGTTTCGGTATGATAGAACCATCCCGTTTTTTGGAGGCGACTATGCATTCAGTGACAACTAAGAAGGCCGCGCTTGCGGCGCTTCTCGTTCTGGCGGCGCTCCTTTCCATCTTCGCGGTGGGGAAGAGAGTGTCCGACCCCGCGTACCATCAAGCGTCCATCGACGCGCTCGCGGAAAAGCAGGAGACAGTGCTTGAGCTGACGGCGGCGTCCACCGCCGCGAGCGCAGCCATCACGCTCCTGCCGGGCGACGCCGCGACGCCCATCGCCGAAAAGCTCGCCGACCTGAGCGGCTATTTCCTCATCGTGCTCTGCGCCATCTTTTTGGAAAAGTATCTGCTGACGATCACATCCTACGTGTCGTTCACGATCCTGATCCCCGCAGCCTGCGCGCTTGGCATCGCTGCACTCTTTTCCGAAAAGCTGCGCGCCGCGCTGGGGAAGCTCGCGTGGCATTTGCTGCTCTTCGCGCTCGCCATCGCGTTTGCCATTCCGGCGGGCGTCAAGGTTTCGAGCATGATCGAGGACACATACCGCGCCTCGATCGAAGAGACCATTGCAAACGCCGAGCAGACGACCGAGGATATCCAGTCCGCCACCTCGGGCGAGACGGACGAGGGGGAAAAAAGCGGCCTTTCCGGCCTCTTTTCCAAGGTGACTGAGGGCATCACCGGAGCGGCGACCGCCGCGGTCGGGCAGCTCAAAACGGTCCTGAACCGCTTTATCGAGGCCCTCGCCGTCATGCTCGTCACGTCGTGCCTGATCCCGATTTTAGTGCTGCTGTTTTTTGCCTGGCTCGTCAAGCTGATGCTCGGCATCGAACTGCCGCCGCTGCGTGTAAAGCTTGGTGACGGCAAGGTGCACAGCACGAGCGGCGCGCCGCGGATATGACCACATGGCCATCGTAAAAAATATACGAGAACTTAAAAGTGCGGCGAGCGCAGCGATGCCGCTTTGGGGGGGCAGCAAGGTTGGCAAAATCTAGCGACGGCAGGGGATTCTACCAAGACTGCATTCAGATCAGGGAGCGACAGCGAAGATAGAAAAAAGTCAAATCGTTTAGAACCATCACCCGGCAGGTACCCGATTCCGCAGACTGAGCAGCTCTTCAAGCCTCAAAACCGCAATGTCGGGGGGCAAGGGGGTTCCCCCTCATCCTTCCCTTGGGATTCAAAAGGGGACATTCTCTTCGAGAAGAGAATGTCCCCTTTATTCGCTCTCCCCTGCGGGTTAGCAGGAGAAAACTCCGCAGCGCTGCTGATTCACCTTACCTCCGCAAATCGCGTCGTCAGAACGACACGACTTCCTGCGCGGGCTTCGACGTGGTGGTGATGCGCTCGACGTACAGTACGGGGCCCTCGCCCTCGTAGGCGTCGAGGTGCTCCTTTTTGACCGTGGCAGTGATATCGACCCAGTCGCGATTCTTGTAGGCCTTCAGGCTGTCGCCCTTGGCGACGATGCCGACGAACTGGATGTCGTTTTCGCAGCAGGTCATCACGAAGCGGCCGGGGCAGTGGATGCCCGGGAACTTCTTCGAGTGGCACATGATAAGCTTCATGTGGACCTTTTTGCCATCCCAGCGGTCGGGATGGTCCATCGCGTCAA
>ENA-OPDJ01001799-OPDJ01001799.1-human-gut-metagenome-genome-assembly--contig:-NODE-1799-length-10433-cov-2.698208_pt1 | contig 10433 bp, 9 predicted proteins | sample MGYA00241621_ERZ501505 | MGnify/ENA primary metagenome ERZ501505 (study PRJEB25962, sample SAMEA2042624) | human gut metagenome | biome: human gut; feature: human-associated habitat; material: faeces... | reverse complement strand
GGTCTATGCCGTAAACTCGTTGCGCTCCATTTTCCTCACGTAGTACCATTACCTTATCCCGTTTGCCATAAATCGTCAAATCGCCCGCCATACTGATAGCGTCTAACAAGGTCATTTGATCCCGGTCGATATTGAAACGCCCCGGGTTGTTCACCTCACCCAGAACCGATATTGTAAGGTTCATAAATTCAACGGTCACCACCGGATCTTTTACGTAATTCCCAGTAATCAACGCATCCTTGATAAAGGCCGCTATCTCAGACCGGCTTTTCCCCGCCACATGGATTTTTCCCAATACAGGAAAATCAATCTCACCCCGATCGTCTACCGTATAGCCGGACAAGCCACGACTTGATCCACTACCTTGCGATACCTGTCCGACCTGCTGCGACAGGATCGGCAAATTAAATAGGTTGGTCAGTTGGGGATCTCGGCTATTCACCAGAATAGAGATCTGATCGCCCGGTCGTATCTTGACCGTCAATGGAGACACGACCTTCTGCTCACTCTCTCCGGGGTGAAGATCTTGAAAATAATTCGTTTGGTGCGTAGTGGAACAGGCGCTTAAAAGAAATAACAACCCTACCAATTGTATGAAAAACACATGTGAATAACGAGAACTCTTATTCATGATATAAAATTAATTGATTTGATTTCATTGATGCCACTCTTTTTCCTGATAAAGGATGATGCACCGGTTGATGATAAGATGTATCAATGCCCACAACAACATATTTAGTACCAATAACCAAGTAAGATTTAAAACCGGGGACAGCAGGATATTCATCCCTATGAAAAAGAAGGAGATTAACAGGACCGTCACCAATACCGTACGGACACGCATACCAGTCCGCAACAACTTATGATGGATGTGATTCTTATCCGGTAAGAAGGGATTCCTGCCTTTACGTAATCGATGCAACACCACACGGAAGACATCAAGAAGAGGAACCAGGAGCGTCGAGAATGCTATAACCATATAAGGGTTTGTCCGGACCTCCCCATCTGAATGTACGACACTTAGTTGTATTACCAAGAAGCTGAGGATATAACCGATCGTCAAGCTTCCTGTATCCCCCATGAAAAGTTTGTGCCCACGCTGAGCGTTGCCAAAAACGTTATAGAACCAGAAAGGTATCAATATACCTAATGTAGCTAACGCCAACAATGCATAAAAATAAGATCCGTTAGATATACAGATAGCCGCCAATACGGTAAGCGCGATACAACTCAAGCCGGAAGCCAAGCCGTCTATACCGTCAATCAGGTTAATAGCGTTGGTTATATAAACGACTATCAAAACCGTCAAAGGAATACCCACCCACGAAGGAAGCATATAAATTCCGAACAAACCGCCTAACGAGTTAATCCATGCCCCCGGCAACACCAATAGGATCGCCGTAAAAACCTGAACAACAAATTTGTAACGATAACCGACACCCACCAGATCATCTGCCACACCAATGAGATAAAGTAGCATACAACCACTGACCCAAAACAGTAACTCCAACAAACTTCGATCGGTTAGCAAACGAGCTATCGGAATCCCAACGCAATGGAACAGACCGATTATCAAACAGAGCGACACGAGTATCGCCGGGAAGAAAGAGATACCTCCCAAGCGGGGAACAGGTATGGAATGCACCTTACGCTCGTCGGGCTGATCGAACAATCGTTTCTTATAGGAGATCAACAAGATATTGGGGATAAGTATCAATCCCTGTAAAATGGATATCAAAAAACCACCCGATAAAAAAAGACCGGTCTCTATTATCGTTCTCATATTTTTTGAATAAAGCTTTGTGGGATATAGGAGGTCGCTACGGCACAGACCCCCTGAATGGCGACAACCAAACGGCTGTTTTTCTTGATCCGGCAGATATATCCTTCCGCCCCCTTGAATTTCCCGTCAATCACTCTCACACGTTCTCCCCGACAAAACTTGGTACTGTCAGCCCCCAAATATTCCATTCCTTTCTCGCCGGATGACGTGACCAACATGAAAATATTCATCTCCCGGTCCGGAATGATAAGTGGCACCTTTTTCAATTCCTTATCTCTTGTATACAGTATCACCTTGTCCGTGAATTGTCGCTGTATCTCCATCGCACGCAACGTCGTAGAATGAAAGAACAGGATTGAACTGATAATTGGTTTACGTATGATCTTTCTTACTCCATTCCGCATGACCACCGCATCCTCACAAGGGAAATAGCAATCGATATCATCCTTCTTGAGGGATTCCTCGATCTCAAAAACTTTGTTATAAAATACTTTTAGCGCAAACCAATGGTTGCCGTCAAGTGTTATTGTTTTCAATGAATTATACCGTTTTTATTCATGTACAAAGAGGATATACCTTCCATTCCTGTATTTCCTTATTTTTTGATTAAAGGATATACAGCAATCAAGGTTAATCCGGCTATTTTTATATAAAATTCCGAAATGAGGACCATTCCTGACTACAGTGAATGGGAAACCCTAACCCTATATTTCTACCGTTTCTTGGTAAGAAATCTTAGAAATACGTCGCAAATGTAATTATAATCTGCAAAACAAAAAAATAAAGGGGGGATTTTTGGATATAAATTGTATCCTCTGTTGATGTAACTCGTTAACAAATAGCATATATAAATACGTTAATTGTTTTCTTCTCTATTATTCTTTGTCTGGTCTGGAAAATGAGAGTGTATACTTTTTTCGACAACAACCTTATCTTTTTTCGAGTATCAAATTGAGTAAACCGAGTAAAAAAGTAGTTTTTATATATTTTATGTATTTGATAATAAGATAAATAACTATTTGTACTGTTTCTTACCAAGAGACAGTAGAATTTAGGTCTTTTAAAATTCCATTATTCGCATTGTCTATCAACGAGTTATCCAAAGAGTCCAAATAAATAAGAGTTGTCTTCTCGGAGGTATGTCCCATTCCTGCGCTGATAACCGCAACAGGGATATTATGATTGCGTGCAGCGGTAGCCCAACTATGGCGGGGAGTGTATGAAGATAGAGGCAATGTCTCACCGATTAACTTCCCCAATCGCTTTAATTTCTGATTATGGTAATTCAATCCCGTTTGGTATTGCAAGTAAGCCCGATCCGGATTTTCATCGGTAATGATTGGAAATACATAGGGAGTTTTCGAAGAGTCCGATAGATATCGTCTCAAGATCGCCTCTATACAAGGTTCAATTCGCAACGTCAGGTTTTGACCGGTCTTATGGCGACAGTAAGTAATTACCCCTTTACCTATATTTTCTTTTTTCAAATAAGCCATATCCACAAACGCCATCCCTCGAGTACTATAGCTGAATACAAACAAATCCCGAGAGAGAGCCAAAGCCGATGAATAAGACAGGTCAAGTCTCTGCAACTTCAAAATGGTCTTTTCACTAACGGCACGTTTCGATGTCTTGGCGATCCCGGTATATACCTCATGAAAAGGAAAAGCTTGCTCCACAAGTTGCTCTTGTACAGCTTTATTATAAGCGGCACGCAAGATTCTCATATAAAATGAGCTACTATTCTTACTCACTCTCCTTCCCCATAGCCATTTCTCATATTTGCAAGCCGTATCGGAGTCTAATGCGGTGAGAGGTATATCACAATTCTCTAAAAAAGAGGAGAAGCTGTTCAATGTTCGTAAATAATTACGGGAAGTACTGAATTGACCGCTATCATGAAGGAGTCCAATCTCTTTTCTCAAATAGTCCAACATTCCGGTTTCAGTTTTTGGAGATCGAAATCTCCTGATCACATCGGATAAGGTGTATTCATCCCCTACAGCATCTAATTCCCGAATGATTTTCCGGATCGCAACTAAGTCCGCATTTATTCGTTTCTGATAAGAAAAAATAGTTTTTTCATTGTCAGGCGTAACAACCAACTCTCGTTTCTCCCCATTCCACCAATGAGGAAATATCCGCATATCGGTAGTTATTTGCCTATTCTCCTGTCTGTGACAAAGTTGGTAGCAGACAACACCCGCTTTGCCTCTCACCGTCGATGGACGAAACTTTACTTTTATTGTAGCCATACTTTTTTAAGCCAATTTTACACTAGCCAACCCGAAATGTCAATAGGTAGACAATAATAATTATCATAGAAAATCTATCATAATGTCCTCATTCAGGAGCTATTTAAAACATATGACTCACCCAAAAAGTTGTTTATAGGAGATATCTATCAGATTCTGCTAAAAAGATTGAATTTATGAAAAGAATAGTCTGCAACTAACACTTAATTATTTCGACGATATTCGGTTGGAGTGACCCCATAGCTTTGTTTAAAAGCCGTACTAAAATAACGAGCGCTGGAAAAACCGACACGGTCCGCTACTTCCTGAATACTCATATCCTTATGAGATGAAAGCAACCGAGAAGCCTCGACCATACGAAACCGAATCACATAATCACCAACCGAGACATCCGACAAATGACTGAACTTGCTATAAAGCGTCGTTCTACTCATCGCCATCGCAGAGGCTATAAAAGGCACATTCAAATCCGGATTACTCAAGTTCTCCCGAAGCAACGTATTCAATTTACACATGAATTGTTCGTCCGCATTGCTTGTCGCATCCTCTTTTGGAGAGAATAGACAACCGGACTCACGATAACGCACACGAAGTAGGTCTCGTTGTCTTAATATATTCCGCAGAATCACCAACAAGGAATCTATATCAAACGGCTTCGCCAAATAGATATCCGCCCCTGATTTATACCCCTCCCAAGGGAAACATAATCCCACGGAATGGAAATAGCCTGTTCCCCGGATATACCATCAGGATGAATCGGTAACCCATCTAAAGCCAAATTAATCATGCTCACAGAAAAATCCTCTTCCTCATGAATGTCATAGCCGGGCCGTATCCTAACCAGCCCTTCCACTCCAGAAATATAAATATTACCGGAAGAAGACTCAAAAGCAGGTTCCGGAAAGTACCACGATCGAAATATGCCAATCCGCAACAGGTTCCTACCCAAATATTTCCCTCCGCATCTTCCTCCAAAAAAACTATATCATTATAAGGAAGAGAATGCGGATTCTCCCTCTCCTCCTGATAAACGGTAATCTTTTCCCTATCGAAACGATTCAACCCAAATCGGGTACCAATCCACATAACCCCTCTTTCATCTACCAGCACACATTTTACGGAAGACTGCGATAATCCGTTTTCCAAAGAGATTTGTTTAAAATAATACCTAGGAGCTGCATAAAGAGACTCTGTTAAACACACTAAAAACAGCAATAGATATAATTGTAAAAACTTCCAAAATACTCGCATAGTTGTATATCACCCATTGTTCGGCAAAAACACTAAATCTTCCGAAATATAAGGCTTGCAGAGTATAAAAAACGTTTTTTGAATTTTCACGGACGATTTTGGACTCAAGAAAATATCCTTAAAGCATAGATTTGCAGCAAGTGAAAAATTAAACAAAAAAGCATATCATTAAAAATTATTCTTATGTTACGTACAACGGGTATATATTTTATTATTTTGGTTATGATACTTGTAAAATGTTTCCTTCCGGACGAAAAACCGGAGATCATTCCTTTCCCCTTGCAAAGTGTATCAGACAAAGGTGATTTCACATTCAACAAGGCAACCCTCATCAGTGTAGAAAATGAAAAACAGGCTATGATCGCTCGGGAGTTGACCGATCTGTTCACGCTTTCCGCCGGATTCACCCCGGAAATAAAAATACAAGACAAACGAGCCAATATCATATTCCGCACAGACAGAGAACTAGCGGCCGAACATTATAAACTGAATATAGCCCCCTCTTGTATTCTAATAAAAGCATCCGGACAAAAAGGTTTCTTTTACGCAACGCAAACCTTACGTTTTCTGCTTCCTCCAGCAATAAACAGCCCAACTCAGGTAGAGATATTCAATGGAACGTACCGGGAATGACCATACTAGATGGCCCCCGATACAGCAATCGGACCGTGGCAATACACACACCTTTCACTCTCATCTCGAAGGATAATCTCAAAGAATTAATCGATCACCTAGCCATGTTAAAAATAAACAGACTTCATTTCACACAAGAAGTTCATGATACGACACCTGAAGGACAGCAAAAAATGAAGGATATGAACCTGTATGCTAAATCCAAGAAGATCACGATCTCAAACGGAACAACACACACCCATGATATCATATCGTATCTCCCGTTCCAAGCAGAGCTACTTATCTGGAAAGCAAATATCTCCGATTGCGATGAGGATAAAAAAGGTTATTCCAATATTTAGCGCCCATCGCAGAAAGAAGCTGGTCTGGTAATTTGTTAGCCCATCGCCTCACGCAAGATATCGATCAAGATAGGCTTCAATCCGCTTACGAAACATTCCACGGCGATCACCATCAGTATCAATCCCATCAAACGCATCATCACGTTATTTCCAGTCTCTCCCAATATCCGTACCAAACGGGTAGAAGCTTGTAAGATCAAGAACGTGATAAAATAAACCAATGCGATAATACCAATCAACGTACCCTTTAAGCTGAGTGTCGAGGCGTCATCCATAAGCATGATTGCGTTGGCGATCGCTCCCGGACCGCACAACATCGGGATTGCCAGAGGAGTAATGGATATATCATCCGCATAGGTTTTCACCTCTTCCTCTTTCAACTTCGCGTTCGAGTAGCGTGCTTGAAGCATATCAAACCCAATCTTGAAGATAATAAAGCCGCCAGCTATGCGAAAGCCGTTCGAGGAGATACCAAAGAACTTAAACAGGAACTGACCGGAGAAAGTAAAAACCATCAAGGTGATGAACGACACGATCGTGGCCCTTCGGACAATCGCTTTCCGCTCATGGTCATTCATACCATTGGTCATGGTCAAGAAAACCGGCATCGTACCGAGTGGATTGGTCAACGTAAAAAACGAAGTGAAACATAATAGGGCGAAAGGTAACAAGTCTTCCATATCAATAATTTTTTAATTGGCTAATGTGCCAATATGCCAATTAGTTGAAGAGAGCATGATTGGCACATTGGTACATAACATATTATCACATTATTTACTCATCCCAGACCAAATAGGCTGAGACCAACCAATGATTCAGCTTATTCCCATCCACTTCTGCCGCTTCCGGAATACTCACCGTCAGCGTATGATGGCCGGGTTGGATATCCTTCAGCTCCACCTCTTCCGGTATCACGTCCGATCCGGGACACCAATTAGAGCGGGAAAGATCCGAAGACGCCAAGGGTTCCTCTACTTCTTTCTCCGAATAACCCTTCTCGGTGATATAGGCAGCCAGACGCTTTCTCAACCAAACCCCGGTAGCCGGATTAAAACGACGGAAAGAAGCGCAGTCCGTACGCCAAGGAACAAAATCCAAGACAGGAACTCCATCAACAGATACAATATTCTGTTTCTCCACGAACTCATCACCACCGGAATGACCGCCATGTCCCGTAACGATATATTTCAGACGGACATCACGTGCGCCTTGAGGAATATCAAAATCCAATGACACGTCCTTCCGGGCGAATATATCCGGATATTCCTGCCCGATATAATAAACCGTATTCATCAACGGCTCTACATGTTTCTTCGGCAAAGCGTCGCAAGTCAGATCGGACTCGTCCACATCGATCGTCATGCTAGCGACGTATCCTTCCGGTGTCCATGTATCGATAAAGATCCCAACATAAGCGCCACCTTCCAGAAGAGGATACAAATCGGTTATGTCTTGCTCCCAGCTTACGCTATCCTCCCAATGGTCGACATACACAGGTTTACGATGTTTCGTCAAGCTATCCTCGGGACTACTGTAATGCCCTACTCCGAACGGAGTCATGAAACGCATCAATTCCACGGTAGGTTGATAATCCGTCCCGGGGATGATACCGATCATCTTCTCCAGTTTCACGCTATCCACCGCAGGAAACTCCTTCTCCCCTTTAGCGATATTCAACAAATTAATGCCCGAGGCATTTGGCAATACAAAACAAGAGCCGGATTTATCCCAGCGATCTCCATTCGAAGCTACCGTAACCCGGAGTTTGACGGAAACGTTTCGCTTATATTCCGGCAATGTTACCTTCTTCAAGATAATACGGCCATTCACCAAATGATAGATACTGTCCGGTCCCGGAGCGTTAAAAGCGGCGGGATATACATCCGGAGCGAAACGTACGTGGGTATCATTAAATACCTGTACGGAATAATCTCCCATTGACGGTAATTCTTTATGTCCGCAAGAAGCGGTACATAGAAAAACTCCCGTCAAGGAGACAAATAAAACCAATTTTTTAATCATTTTGTCTAGAATTTAGTAAGCTCCTTAATAAGCTGCTTTTGTCCGGCAGTCTTATCGGCGTGCGTACAAGGGCCGGTCACACAACCCCCCTCGAAAGCCATCACTTCTATAAACTGCGCGGGAGCCTTTCCGGTTTTAGCATAAGCACGTAATAATGCCACATTTTTCTTTGTCAGGTTGGCTACCTGCACGGCATTTACGTTCTCGTCCTTCAAATAAACCTTAACGGCGTTGATCACACCACCACTTTGGGCGAAGCCATGCGCCTCACGGACAGCGTTAAATAATACAGAGAAAGGCTGGGCCTCCTCGATCTTGATACCCAATCCCTCCAATACGGAACCTACTTCCTCAAACGTAAGTGTAAAATCCACGCACGGATCTAGTTTCACCTCTTTTCGTTTCGCCACGCACGGGCCAACAAACACGATCTTCGCATCCGGATATTTTTCCTTCACGATACGGGCCGTATAATACATCGGAGATCCAGTAGAAGAGATGTATTTCTTTAAATCCGGGATATGTTTCTCGGCCAATTGCACGTAAGACGGACAGCAACTAGTGGTCATGAACGGTTGTCCTTCTTTCAATTTCTCGATCAATTCTTCCGCCTCATGACGGGTGGTTTCCATAGCGCCTTGCGCCACCTCAACCACTTCCTCGAATCCCAAGGACTTGATAGCGCCATACACTTTTTCCTTCGGAGCGCTAAACTGAGCTAAGATAGACGGAGCGACAATCGCTACCATCTGTTCCTTATTCCGCAAGCGTTGCAAGATATCGAATACTTGCGAGATCTCGAAGATAGCACCGAACGGACAAGCATTCACACATTTACCGCAATATATACATTTAGACTCGTCGATATGCTCCACCCCATACTCGTCCTTGCTGATCGCCTTAACCGGACAAACTTCCTCGCAAGGGATCGGGATATAAACGATGGCATGGTACGGACAGCTTTGGTGGCATTTACCACAGCTGATACAAGTTTCATGATCAATCTCGGCCTGACCGTTTTTCTTGAATCGGATAGCGTCCTTCGGGCAGTTCATATAACAACTACGAGCCACGCAACCCCGGCAAAGATTCGTGATCTCATAATTCACGGAGACACAAGAGGAACACGCCTCATCCACTACACACATGATATTTTCCTTCTTATTCTCCGAGCGGAACAAGGCACGCTTCGCATACTCTGAAAGCGGTGTCAACTCATCTTCCTCGTCCTGCATATCAAAACCAAGCAAAGGCAAGGTCTTGTATTTCCAGACGGCACGTTCCTTATGTACACAGCAACGGCCCCTCACTTTCGATTTTCGGGGACTCAACTCGATCGGTAAGCGATCTATTTCTTCTAGAAGACGGTTTTCTTTCCAGAGCTTTACTAACTTCGCCAGCAATCCGTGACGAACAATCATTACGTTGTTGGTAAATGCCATAATGTTATCGTATTTGTGCTTTTAGTATATCGTATATCGCATCACTTCTTTACAAACGCGAAGGTAAATAAAAGTTTCTAAACAGAAAGAAAGCTTTCTTTAAGAATTATCGAAGCACTATGAATATCTCCGCCAAACGGAGGATTTAATTTAGACAAGACAAGTTCCACCTCCGTGATCTGTGGAAATCTCTCTTTCAAAGCCTTCAAGATACGCCCCGCCGCGTGCTCAAGAAGTCTCGAGGGGATAGCCATTTCTGCTTTCACGGTTTCATATACTGTGGCGTAATTGATCGTATCGCTTAAATCGTCGCTCCATACCGCATTCTCCAACGGCGCTGTCAGTATCAAATCTACGATAAAAGTATTCCCAACCCGGGTCTCTTGGGGTGCCACGCCATGATAGGCATAGAATGTCATCCTTCGTAATTCAATCTTTGTTGTCATAATCTTTTAATTTATCTGTAAATGTATAGAAAGTAAACCTTCCTGCAAAAAAATAGTCTTATATTTGTCAACCAAGTAACAACACATTATGATGGGAATAAAACAAAAAGATGAAAATTCCGCAGGCGGATTACACAACGCCTTGGCTGCGGGGACAACGATAAAGGGTAATATTATCACAGAGACAGACTTTCGCTTGGATGGAAAAGTAGAAGGGGACATCAGTTGCAACGGCAAGATCGTTATCGGCCCCAAAGGTA
>ENA-OPDJ01001786-OPDJ01001786.1-human-gut-metagenome-genome-assembly--contig:-NODE-1786-length-10517-cov-22.989773_pt1 | contig 10517 bp, 15 predicted proteins | sample MGYA00241621_ERZ501505 | MGnify/ENA primary metagenome ERZ501505 (study PRJEB25962, sample SAMEA2042624) | human gut metagenome | biome: human gut; feature: human-associated habitat; material: faeces... | reverse complement strand
TGCTGGATGTCAATCGGTGCTGTTTCCTGCAGCACCTCTTCGCCTTTTTCGTTTTTTGTCCAGACGTATTGCTTTCTCATTTTTTCGCCTGATTCAGAAAAGAAGGGCTCTCGCCCTTCTTCATATCGTTTATTCATTAGGCTTGCCCTCCCACGCCTTTTCCTTGTCGTTCGTGAACGTGCCCTGCTCGTCTTCAAACACTGCCAGTTTAAAGCCGATATAGTCGCCGGGTGCCTGCCCGACAAACGTTTTTTCATCCTTCGCCATTACGTTGCACATACGTGCAAAGGTTGCACTGTTCTTGCTCTCGCCTACCCATGCGTAGCACTTTGCTACACTGTCCCACAGGCCAAAATATTCATGCTTCATGATATCTATTCTCCTTTTTTACAGCCGGATGCCGCCGCGCATAGGTTTCTGGCTGAGGTTGATGGTTTTGGTTTTTCGTGCGGTTACGTTAAACATGCGGCGGTCTTTTGCACCGTTCATTGTCTTACGATGTCGTGCCATCGTTATACTCCCTTCGTATTAGCTCTAACTCAATGGCATTTGCAAAGCTTTTCATTTGCCAAATTTCTTCTACTAGCTTTTTAGCGTCTTCGATGTTTGCCACTTTTCTAAGCATTTTGTAATTGCCATCAATTTCTTTGTATTTTCGCTCGAGTAGACTTTCCAATGCTTCTTTGGTCTGGTCGCGTACGTTCCACGTTTTCATTTGTTTGTCTTCCCTTCCAGGTCATTTGTCATTCTTTCACTGCTTGTCGTGCAGCACGTGATAGATCTCGTCTAGCTTTTCCAAGATCTGTCTCATAACTGCAATTGCGGCTTTGAGGTCTTTAATGCTGATAAGCGCCATTTTTACACCCCCTTTCTGTATTTTTTCCCGGTTCGCACATCAAAGTGCACCCAGTTGCTGTATACGATAATGCCGCATCCATCCGGTACGATTTCATTCAGTTTGTTGGCAAGTTCTTTTGCGCTCATTCCATCTACCCGGATATCTGCTGCCATACCGCGCATGTGATAGCTGTATTTTGCTCCATTGCATTTTGCGTTCCACTCTGGTGTTCTGTATCCGCTTGTGATGATGACCGGCTTTCCGATTTTGTTTCTGAGTATGTCAAGAATGGATACTAGATAGTCGTCTATGAATACTACTTGACTGCCGTCTTTGCAAGCAAATTCTTTTACTTTGAAGTGTCTTGCCAGCTTTACGTTTCCGTCTGTGTCCATGATATAGCTTTTAATCATTTTCGTCAAGCTCCTTTTCTGTAAAGTATATTACTACGGTTTCAGTTTTTTCTAGCCAGTAGAGACCCGGGTACTGGTTCGCGTAGTTCTTTGCTCTTTCTTTTGCCGGTTTTGGCTCTGCTGTGAGTTTAAGGACTGTTGTTGTACTGCCGTCTTTGTTTAATCTTTTAAGTTCATAGTTGTGTGTCATTTTTTAGCACCTTCCTTTCTGTAATTATATTTTATCATTTTTTTAGAAAAAAGTCAAGCTTTTTTTGAAATTTTAATTGATATATTAGCAGTCGGTTTTGCTCCTTTGGTTTGAAAGCGCTTTAGCGCTCTGCCGTATGGAGCGCAGCGGAATTCGGCTAAATCCATTCCTTTTTAGCGCTGTGCGCGTTTTCAACACTTTCAACACTTTCAACAGGTTTTCAACAAAATATTGCACAAAGGTTTTCGTCATTTTGACGAACTTTCAACAATTCAACAAGTTTTCAACAAATCTTTTAACAGCGTTTTTTGTTTTTTATTTACGCTTTAACGTTAAATTTTCGTACTTTTCAACTTTTCCACATTGCCTACTACTACTCCTACAACAAGTTATATATTATACGGCGCTTGTGAGCTTGCGAACAATAGCGCCGAAAAGGCCGCGCGTGCGCGCGTGCGCGCTTCGCGCGCGTGCGCACGCGCGATAAGAGATAGCTATTTGATAGACTGAATAGATTGATACATGGAGCCTTTAAATGACAATAGCCCAGTACCTTACTTGATAGGTACTGGGCTAGGTGACACCATGACACTGTTATAGTGTTCCTTTTTTCTTCATCTGCTTCTTCATCCCCCTCCTCCATGACTCTTAGCATATGCTCGCTGTTCCGCATGGTTTCTCCTGCACGCTCGCCCCAGCAGATCTCTCTCTGATAACATCTGGAGCACACACAGGCGCTAGTATCCGAAATGATCCGGTTCAGCTGTCCTCCACTCAAAAATTCCTTTCTGTAAGGCATTCCATAGAATGTATCCGCAAGTTTCCGGAAGGATGCTGCATATCGTTCCACCTTCTCCTTCTGGGGATGGCTTTCACTGAGCGGCATCATCTCTTCTTTTGCCTGTGTTCTTCCCGAAAAGACAGTTTTTGCCATGTCCCGGAGTATCAGCAGAATGCTGACTACGAGCATGGCAATGATCCATTCCTGCATATTTTCCCCTCCCCTTATAACCTTCACTGACTGATTATTATAAAGGAGGTATTCTGAAATATCTGTCAAAGTAACACGAAACTTATAGAAAACTTTTCGCCAAAATGCTTCTGCATTCGCTGTGCTAGTTTTCTTCCTGGAACACGATCTCGTTATCCTTCACAAGTCCAAGCTTCTCACGTGCTGCTTCTTCCACGTATTCATCGGTTTTCATATATTCTTTTTCGGTTTCGATCTCCTTGGTGCGTTCTTTCTCACTGTCAATGGATTTCTCCAGTGCCACAGCCTTGGAATCGTAGTAATCCAGACGTTGCTGCAAAGTCTTGCTCTGCACCATAAGGCTTCCAAGCAGAACCAGTGCGATCACAGCAATGCCTGCCATGCCAAGGTAATTGTATCCGATTTTCTTTTTTTCTTTTCCCTTTCCTGGCTTCTTCAATCTGTCTGCTCCTTTTTACCTTTTTTGGTTTTCTTTTCCTGTTATGAGCTTATACATCCAGATTTTACAACTTCTGCAAAAAAATATCAACCAGTTTACTGTCTTTTTTTGTCTTTAATGAAACAGTCTTTTTATAAGGGATTCTTCCTGTTTCTCTTTCTTTCTGCCCAGATACGCAAGGCTGTCAATTCTGCCTTCCAGGCTCAGTTCTCCATGTTCCAGATCCAGATGTTTCACATGAAGAGTTTCGCCTTTTATGGATAGTTTTCCATCTTCTGTATGCAGCAGGATCTCTTTTTCGTCGAAAGAGATCACATCTCGGATTCCTGTGATCGTGCCGCCTTTCTGCCGTTCTAGCATCAGTTTGTGGATCGCTGCGGATTTTTTTTCCTCCAAAACCAGATTCTCCTGAAGCGATTTCTCTTTTAATTTATGAAAAAAGCTTGGGAAATAGACCTCTTCCCGGATGCTGTAGTATCAGATATAGCGGAACATACTCTCCACTTCATCTTTTTTTACGGTGTCTTTCACTTCCAGGACTTCCACCTTTACGTTACGGCTTCCAAACTGGATTTCCACGGTATCGCCGGTCTTTACCTGCACGGATGCCTTCGCCGGCTTGTCATTTACCAGAACTCTTCCCGCATCACATGCCTCATTGGCTACTGTACGGCGGTTGATCAGTCTGGATACTTTCAGATATTTGTCAAGACGCATATTTTTCCCTCCTTTAACAAAACTTTCATAGTAAAAAAGCAGGAGAAACCGGTTTCTGGTTCCTCCTGCCGTTATCACTGAATCAACAGATTATTTACCGTTAACAATGTCCTTTAAAGCTTTTCCTGCTTTGAACTTCGGAGACTTGGAAGCCTCGATTGTCATGGTCTCACCAGTCTGAGGATTTCTTCCCTCTCTTGCAGCTCTTGTGCTTACCTCGAAAGTTCCAAATCCAACAAGCTGAATCTTCTCGCCTTTTTTCAGTTCATCAGTTACAACATCGATAAAAGATTTCAGAACAGCTTCTACATCTTTCTTGGAAAGATTGGTGTCTTTCGCCATTGCTGCTACTAATTCTGTTTTATTCATGGTGTTTCCTCCTATAATTGATGTTCTCTTATTTTTTTGGCTTTGCCTTATATATATAAACCTTTTGGCTTATAATGTCAAGGTTTTTCGCATATTACAGGCGGAAGGATGCCCCATTTATTTCATGGAATCAACCATTTCAAGAACTGCCTTGCCCATTGCGTCGGATTTCTCGTCTGCATCTGCAAGAGAGGTTCCTTTTACTCCATAGTAGAATTTCACTTTCGGCTCTGTACCGGACGGTCTTACGCATACCCATGCATCGTCTGTAAGCTCATAGTAAAGAACATTGGAATTCGGAAGGCCTGTCGGTTTCTTCTCTCCTGTAGCAAGATCTGTGATCTCATCCAGCTTGTAGTCACGGACAGCAGTTACTTTATGTCCTGCAAACTCTGCCGGCGGATTCTGACGGAGTGTTGTCATAATCTCCTGGATCTTCTGGAGTCCCTCAATGCCTTTCATGGTAACTGCCTGGATCGCATCTTTATAATATCCAAACTCCTCATACATGTCGATCATTGCATCCCAGAGAGTCTTGCCCTGTGTCTTGTAGTAAGCTGCTGCCTCACAAAGTGCCATAGTTGCAACGATAGCATCTTTATCTCTTGCATAGGTTCCGATCAGGCAGCCGTAGCTCTCCTCAAATCCGAAAAGATATGTACCCTTGCCACTGTTTTCAAATCCAAGGATCTGCTGTCCGATGTATTTAAATCCGGTAAGTACTTCGATGAGGTTTACACCGTATCCCTTGGCGATCGCATCTGCCAGGTTTGTTGTAACAATAGTCTTTACAAGAGCTCCATCCTCCGGAAGGCTTCCGTTTACGGCTTTGCGCTGGCTGATCTCATAGTTTGCAAGAAGGCATCCGGACATGTTTCCGGTAAGGTCATGATACTCGCCGTTCCTGTCTTTTACACGAACGCCAAGACGGTCTGCATCCGGGTCTGTCGCAAGTACGATGTCTGCATCTACTTCTCTGGCAAGCTTCAGGCCAAGTTCAAATGCCTCTGCTGCCTCCGGGTTCGGATAGCTGACTGTCGGGAAATCTCCATCCGGAAGTTCCTGTTCCGGTACTACGTATACGTTCTCAAATCCAAGCTCTTTAAGGATTCTTCTGGCCGGGATATTACCGGTTCCGTGAAGCGGTGTGTAAACGATCTTGAGGTTCTTGCCCTCTGCCTGGATAGCATCCATATGGATGATCTGTTTCTTAAGCTCTGCCATATAAGCATCATCAACAGCCTGTCCAATCACTTCGAAAAGACCTGCCTTCACTGCTTCTTCCTTGTCCATGGTCTTTACGGTATTCCAGTCGGAGATTGCCTTTACCTCGCCCATGATCCCTGTATCATGAGGTGGTGTGATCTGTGCGCCATCTTCCCAGTAAACCTTGTATCCGTTGTATTCCGGCGGGTTGTGACTGGCCGTTACGTTGATACCTGCCACACATCCCAGATGACGTACTGCAAAAGAAAGCTCCGGTGTCGGACGAAGTGTCTCAAAGATATACGCCTTAATTCCGTTAGCTGCCAGGCAAAGCGCTGCTTCCTGGGCAAACTCCGGTGACATATGACGGGAATCATATGCGATAGCAACGCCCTGGGATTTCTTGTCTACTTTTGCAATATAGTTGGCAAGACCCTGTGTTGCTCTTCTTACTACATAAATATTCATGCGGTTGGTACCTGCGCCAATGATACCACGCAGGCCAGCCGTACCAAATTCAAGATCCATATAAAAACGCTCTTTGATCTCATTCTCGTCGTCTTTGATCGCTTTCAGTTCTTCTTTTGTTGCCTCGTCGAAGTATGGGTTTTCAAGCCACTGATTATAGATTTCTTTATAATCCATGTTCCAAAATACCTCCCTGTTTCTTTATATAAGATAATTAACATTATATAACAATTTTCTGAAAAAGGGAAGTTTTGTTTTTGCCTTATTCAGACGCATTACTGCCGCAGGCATCTTTTCGGAAATTCTTCCCACTGCTTTTTCTGCCGGATCATCGTATGCAGCTTTTCCACATTTTTCCCGGATATGACTGCTTTATTGTGGGTGTAATAATGGTTGGCAAGTTTCCAGTATTTTTCCGGATATACAAATCGTACTTTCAGGTTCTGCCATTCTGACATGGAAATAGGGCGGATGGAATCATATGTGGAAAGCATTTTTTCTGCAATATATGGATCCCAGCAGTATTTTTCCAGAATTTTCCTCATAAATCGATACAGATCTGCCATCTGCACATCAAAGTTCCAGTGGCTGAAATTGGTCACTGCCGCATTTTTTCCAAGGATCAGCACATTATGCTGATTATACTCTCCATGACAGACAGTACCTTTTTCAAGAGATTGCTGCCGCAGTGTCTGATAATCCGTTTCATCCAGCATGGAAACCGCCTTTTCTCCTTTTTCCAGAAACCATTCCACACTTTTAAGATAATCTTTTTCAAAAGGGCTTGACACTCCTTTTTTCCGGATAAAACGTCGGATCTTCCGCATTTCCTGATTGTGCCGGATATATTCTTCTTTAAGATTCCTTGCCGTGTAGTCTTTTTCCAGAGGAAGCTGCATTCTCCCGTGGATCTCCGCCAGCATCCGCACACTTTTCAAAATGTCGGTTTCGGATTTTGTGTCACACTCCCGCCCTTCAAACCATACCTGTGCCGTATAGGGAATGGAATCTTTGTCTTTACTCACCAGAGCACCTTCCCGGTTTTCCAGATAGACATCTACATGGCATCCCTGCTCCTTAAGTTTTTGCAGAAGTTTCTGCTGCATGGAAAGCTTTTTTTCCGATCCGTGAAATTCCCGAAGTATGACAGGACCTCTTTCTGTCCTGCAAAGAAGTGCGCCTCTCACTCTGCCGGAAGATAACGCATTAAGCCCATACTGCTCCAGCACACTCAGACCATAATCATACAAACAAGTTCCCCCCTGCCTTATTTTACGTTCTATCTTATGCAGGGGGGATTTTTGTTATTCTATTCGGTTTTTATGCCATCTTTTTCCGCTATTTCAAGAAGTTTTTCTTTTGTATTAAGGGACGGATCTTTCAGCACACAGTCAAGAAGTCTTTCAAGAAGATCTCCCAGTTCCGGTCCGGCCGGGTGTCCGGCATTTATAAGATCTTTTCCGGAAACTGCCAGCATTTTCAGAGATGTACATTCTCCTCTTTTAAGGATTCCCTGATAAGTTTCCGTCACGCCGCTTAAGCGTGCCAGCTTATCTTCTCTTTTGTAAGTACTCTGAGCTAAAAGGTCTGCCTTCTGCACTTTCAGATACAGTGGAAAAAGATCTTCTCCTATGAGATTCACAGACCGTCTTACATCCTCAGCTGCCGGTGCAGGTCGAAGATCATGATACCGGATCAGACGACAGGTATTTCGGATCGTTGCATTGTCAAATTTCAGGCGGCGCAGGATCTTTCCTGCCAGTTTCTCACCTGCCGGGCCGTGAGTCTTGAAGTGGTCTCTGCCGTTCCCGTCCGTCTTTTTCACGACTGGTTTCGCAATGTCGTGAAGAAGCATTGTGATGCGGAGAAGCCTGTCATTCTCAATCTCTGTAAGACTTTTCAGAATATGCTCGCCCACAGTATAGCAGTGGTGTGGGGTATTCTGCTCTGTCTCCATGCAGGCATCAAATTCCGGAAGAAATTCTCTTGTAAGCCCGGTTTCCCATGCAGTACGGAGATAATCCGGATGATCAGATACCAGAAGCTTCACAAGCTCGGTCTGGATACGCTCTGCACTGACATGTTCCAGATTTCCTGACATTCGTGCCAGTGCCGCCTTTGTATTTTCTTCCACGGTAAATCCAAGCTGTGCGGAAAAACGCACCGCGCGGAGCATACGAAGGGCATCCTCTGTAAAACGTTCCACCGGATTGCCGACGCACCGGATGATTCTCTTCCCGATATCTTCCATTCCGCCAAACAGATCCACCAGTCCATGTTCCGGATGATAGGCCATGGCATTGATGGTAAAGTCTCTTCGCTTCAGATCTTCCTCAAGGCTTCTGGTAAAGGTCACAGCATCCGGATGACGTCCATCATGATACTCTCCGTCCACACGATAGGTGGTCACCTCAAAACCCTCTTTATCCATCATTACCGTTACTGTTCCATGTTGGATTCCCGTATCTACGGTTCTTCGAAAAAGTTCCTTCACCTGCTCCGGAAGTGCTGACGTGGTGATATCCCAGTCTCCCGGCTCCCGGCCCAGGATGGAATCCCGGACGCATCCGCCCACAACGTAGGCCTCATAACCGGCAGCATTTAAAGTCTTCAGGATCTGCGCTGCTTTTTGTGGTATGTTTATCTTCATAAATAACTCCTCTTACTGATTGCTGCTGTCCAGATCAAGCATTCACATTTCACTGTATTATCTGCGCTCAGCAGCCGGATGATATTCTGATATGGTTTCAGTAACGATATTATAGCATAAATTCACAAAAACAGCGGAGCTTATTTCGCCCCGCTGCCTTGTTTCCTGTATAATCTGTTACTGTTCACCTGGTGACCGGTAACTATGATTTTTGCAAAACTGCCTCTGCCCCACACAGGGCTTATGAATTTTAGTATGCACGTCCCCAGTAAACCATCTTCTTGGCAGGTTTTCCACAGCATACACAAACGTCGCTCAGCTGCTCCTGCTCAAATGGCATGCATCTGGAAGTTGCCTGGAAATCTTCTTTGATCTTGTCTTCACATGCACGGTCACCGCACCACATAGCTTTGATGAATCCAGGTTTGTTATTTACGATCTCACCAAATTCCTCATAATTTCTGGCTACATAGGTATGAGCCTCTCTGTGTGCACGTGCGCGCTCCAGCATATCATGCTGAATAGTATCCAGAAGCTCTTTTACCTTATCTGCAAGCTCATCGAAGGATACAGTATATTTCTCACGGGTATCTCTTCTGCAGAGAACTGCCTGTCCATTCTCGATATCCTTCGGACCACACTCAACACGAAGCGGAATACCACGCATCTCCTGCTCAGCAAATTTGAATCCCGGGCTCTTATCTGTAGCATCAACTTTTGCACGGATACCGGCTGCCTTCAGTGCTGCGAGAAGCTCATCAGCTTTCTCCATAACACCCTCTTTACGCTGCTGGATCGGAATGATCACAGTCTGTACCGGAGCGATTCTCGGAGGAAGAACAAGGCCGCTGTTATCACCGTGAACCATGATGATGGCACCGATCATACGGGTTGTCATTCCCCAGGATGTCTGATGAACATATTTCAGCGTATTGTCCTTATCTGTATACTGAATTCCAAAGGCTCTTGCGAATCCATCCCCGAAATTGTGGCTGGTTCCGGACTGAAGCGCTTTTCCATCATGCATCAGGGACTCAATGGTATAAGTAGCCTCTGCGCCTGCAAATTTTTCCTTTTCTGTCTTCTTTCCTTTGATAACCGGAATAGCCAGTACTTCCTCGCAGAAATCCGCATAAAGATTCAGCATCTGGATAGTCCTTTCTTCCGCCTCCTCTGCTGTGGCATGGGCGGTATGTCCTTCCTGCCACAAAAATTCTCTGGAACGAAGGAAAGGCCTGGTCGTTTTTTCCCACCGTACTACAGAGCACCATTGATTGTATACCTTAGGCAGATCTCTGTGAGAATGGATCTCCTTAGAATACAGATCACAGAACAGCGTTTCCGAAGTGGGACGTACACAAAGTCTCTCCTGAAGCGGCTCCAGTCCTCCATAAGTCACCCAGGCCACTTCAGGGGCAAACCCCTCCACATGATCCTTTTCCTTCTGAAGAAGGCTTTCCGGAATAAACATGGGAAGATAAACATTCTCCACACCGGTCTCTTTAAACCTTCTGTCCAGCTCATGCTGGATATTTTCCCAGATCGCATATCCTGCCGGTTTGATCACCATACAGCCTTTTACACTGGTGTAGTCGATCAGCTCCGCTTTTTTCACTACGTCCGTATACCACTGGGCAAAATCCACATCCCGGGAGGTAATGGCTTCCACCTGCTTTTTATCCTTCGCCATAATGATAACTCTCCATTTCTGTTATGCGTCCCGGAGGGACGCTTTTATACCGAATCTTTATTGTATCGGCCTCGGGAAGAAATGTCAAGGAGACGTTGCTAAAAGAGGTGGATTTATGGTAAAATACCGCCGCGCAACCGAAAGTTTACACTGTTTTCTCCAAACGCAACACAGAATCCCTTCCGTTGCGGACGGTGCCCTGGTATGATCCGGCCACAACATGTACAAGGAGGACGGCAACTATGGCCTTTTCTGAAAACCTGCAATATCTTCGAACCCGGGACAATCTCACCCAGGAGCAGCTGGCAGAGCGGCTGGAGGTCTCCCGCCAGAGCGTGAGCAAGTGGGAGGGTGGTCAGAGCTTCCCGGAGATGGATACTATCCTGCGGCTGTGCGATATGTTCTCTGTCTCCCTGGATACCCTCCTGCGGGGGGACGCTCAGGCGGAGGTCCTCTCCGACACCGCCGGGTACGACCGCTTCATGGACCGCTTTGCATGGAAGATCTCCCTCTCTATCGGCGCCATTCTGCTGGGAGCGGCGGTGA
>ENA-OPDJ01001785-OPDJ01001785.1-human-gut-metagenome-genome-assembly--contig:-NODE-1785-length-10530-cov-2.531647_pt1 | contig 10530 bp, 7 predicted proteins | sample MGYA00241621_ERZ501505 | MGnify/ENA primary metagenome ERZ501505 (study PRJEB25962, sample SAMEA2042624) | human gut metagenome | biome: human gut; feature: human-associated habitat; material: faeces... | reverse complement strand
GCCTGCGTATGACTTCGACCGCGCCTACGTCTGGCAGCCGCAGACGCCGCAGGACGACGGAAACTATGACGTCCGCGACATTGCGTTTTACCTGAAAGACGGCACGGTGAGCGCGATCACGATGACAAAGCCGTATGCGTTCCGCTTTGCCTACGGCGTGGACCGCGACGCGGCGCTGCGCCTTGCGGACGAGAACCGCGTGCAGCTGTGCGGAAAGTGAAAAAAGGAACAAAAAGCGAGGGACGCGTGAGCGTCCCTCGCTTTTTACTGTATTTAATAGGTGCCGGGATCAAAGCTCGAGCGCGATCTGCGCGTCGTCGACGGTGGAGACGTCCAGCCCGAATTCGCTCGGCAGGTAGCGCGGGCAGACGTTTTCGCCCGTCGTGATGACGGACGCAGCAAGGCGCGTGCCGATCTCGCAGGATTCCATCATCGTTTTGCCGTAGGTCTGGCCGATGACCGCGCCGGCAAAAAACGCGTCGCCCGCGCCGGTCGTATCCTTGACATCGACCTTCTTCGCGGGGCAGTAGCCGTCCTCGCCGTCGAGCGTGGCGAACACCGCACCCTGAGCGCCCATCGTGACGACCATGCGGTGGATCTGCGCGCCGCGAATTTTGTCGCGCAGGATGGGAAGCATTTCGTCGGGCGAGAGACCGTCGTAATTTTCCGAAAACAGGATGCCCGCTTCCTGCTGGTTGCAGATGAAGCAGTGCACCGAGCGCAAAAAGTCGCGCCGCTCGATGGCGATGCTCATGTTGGACACGACCGCGTAGACGGGCTTACGGTGCTTTTCCGCCAGCGCGAACGTGCGCTTGACGATGTCCTTTTCCATGTCGATCTCGAGCAGAATGCTGTCGGCCTGCGAAAAAATTTCATCGCCCTGCTCGTCGAGAATGTCGGCAATGGGGCTCAGGTCGGGGCGCTTGGAGATCGACGCGGTCACGTCGCCCGTGTTGTCGAAGATCGCAAGCCACATGCCCATGCCGTCGGGCGTTGTGCGGATGTAGCGCGTGTCGACCTTGTGACTCTGGAGCTTTTTGACGATGTCCGCGCCCGCGCTCGTGTCGTCGACAAGGCTCACGAACGTCGGGCGCAGCTCGACGTTCGCGATGTCCTCGACGATGTTGCGGCTCACGCCGCCGTGCACCTGCACAACGCGGCCTGCGTTGCGTCCGCCAGGGATATAGGAAGAGATGGGGTAGCCCTTGATATCGACAAAAACGGCGCCCAGTACGACAATGCTCATGGGAAAACCCTCCATGGATCGGATAATTTTGAGCAGAGTATATCATATTCTGCAAAAAAAGAAAAGAGGAAGGCGGACAGACCTGTTGGGTCTCCCCGCCTTTCCAGAGAGAAAAGAGAGAGTGGAGAGCAAATGAGATCAATCCCTGATGCGAGCCTTTCTGGCTTCATTTCTGCGAATGACGAAGAGCGTGCAGACCGTCAGTGCCGCGCCGATGGCAAGGCAGATGATCCAGTTCTGGATGAAGCCTGCGAGCGCAAAGCACACAAAGCTCAGGCAGGCGACGGTGATGGCGTAGGGAAGCTGCGTTGCCACGTGATTGACGTGCTCGCACTGCGCACCGGCGGAGGACATGATGGTGGTATCAGAGATGGGGGAGCAGTGGTCGCCGCACACGGCGCCCGCGCAGCAGGCGGAGATGCCGATGTAGAGGAGTGCGCTGTCATTGGGGAAAATGGCGGTGACAATGGGGATCAGAATACCAAAGGTGCCCCAGGACGTGCCGGAGGCAAAGGCCAGCACGCACGCGACAAGGAAGATGACGGCGGGCAGCATATTGTAAAGGCCCTCAGAGGCAGCGTACATCAGATCGTGCACATAGTCTGCGGCACCCAGCGCGTTGAGCGTGGTCTTAAGGGAGACGGCCAGTGTCAGGATGATGATCGGGGAGATCATGGCCTGGAAGCCCTTGGGGATGCAGCCCATAGCCTCGCGGAAGCCGACGACGCGGCGGGCGACAAGGTAGATGACCGTGAGCACCAGCGCGATGAGACCGCCCCAGGGGAGAGCGACAAAGGCGTTCGTATTGCCGAATGCGCCGATGAAATCGCCGGCAAAGTCGGTGCAGCCGGACGTGTCAGCGCCGAAGAAGCCGCCGACGTAGAGCATGCCGATGGTGCAGAGGATGATGAGCATAATGACGGGAATGACAAGGTCGATGACGCGGCCCTTGGGGTTGGCGTTCTCCTCGGTGCTGCCGGCGCTGCCGGAGAGGTCACCCGTATTGCGGGCGCGCTCTTCAAAGCCGCGCATCGGGCCGTAGTCGAACTTGAGCAGCGTGAGCGTGATGATGAAGACGAATGTCAGAAGGGAATAGAAGTTATAGGGAATGGCGCGGATGAAGAGTTGGATGCCGGAAATGCCGGTGTCGAGGTCTTCGGCCGTGGAGGACACGGCGGCCGCCCAGGACGAGATTGGTGCGATCATGCACACGGGAGCGGCAGTGGCGTCGATGAGGTAGGCGAGCTTGGGACGCGAGATCTGGTGGCGGTCAGTGACCGGACGCATGACCGAGCCCACGGTCAGGCAGTTAAAGTAGTCGTCGATGAAAATGAGGATGCCGAGGATGAACGTCGCAAGCTGCGCGCCCACGCGGGTGTGGATGTTCTTTTCCGCCCAGCGGCCAAAGGCCGCGCTGCCGCCCGCTAAGTTGACAAGCGCCACGATGATGCCGAGCAGGACGAGAAAGAGAAAGATGCCCGCGTTGTCCGCGATCGCAGCGATGATGCCATCGTTGACGATCATGTCGATCGTGGCGACGGGGGCAAAGTCGCAGGCGAAGAGCGCGCCGATCACGACGCCGATAAAGAGAGACGAGTACGCCTCCTTGGTGATCAGCGCCAGCGTGATGGCGATGATGGGGGGCACGAGCGCCCAGAAGGTTCCGACGAATTGCATGATGTTTCTCCTTTCCTGTGATACAAACACAGAACAAAAAAATTAAGCCATGATTTCCATCATGACTTAACACAAAAACATCAAACAACCGATGTGAAACACATCAAGGCTCCTGATCGCGTCGATCATGACAGCACTCCGTCCTTCCGGACGACAGTCCGCCGGGTATTTCCCGACGACCCAAGTATCGACAAAACAGGGATTTTATCGACCCTTCGGCGGCGTCCCCTTCCGCACCCCACGGTCTCCTGCCGTTTTGTTGGGGGCTACTCATGTCAGCCGCGCCTCTATCAAGACTTATGAAATTGCTTGCAGTATACACCTTTTTTCGATTCTGTCAAGCAAGAAAAGCATGCTTTGCCGAAAAATGGCTGAAAATTATACGCATGAGCGTAAAACGGAAAAGTTTCGGAGCGATTTTTGTGGAAAACAGAGAGAGCTTACGCCCCGCAGTAGGCGAGCTTGAGCAGGCGGCAGAAAAGCTCGCTCCACGTGAGGTGCGGTATGCTCTCGCCCGCGAGCAGCGGGAGCGACGCGATCGGCGTGCCGTCTGCGTCGAAAATATCGAGCGTGCCGAGCGGTTCGCCCTCCTCGACGGGCGCATCAATGCTCTCAGGCAGCGAGACGGCCTGCGTCAGGCCGTTTGCACGGCTCTTTTCGAGAAGCAGGGCGTTTTCGCTCGTCAGAACGCTCTGCACCGTCTTCTGTGTGCCGAGCGTCACGGGCACGGCGGGCAGCGGCGATTCGGGAGTGACGGTGACGAGCGAGTACGCCGCAAAGCCGTAATTCAAAAGCGCTTTGGCATCGGAAAAGCGCTTGTCGCTCGTGCTGCCGCCCAGGATGACCGCGATGAGCTCCATGCCGTCCTTTTCCGCGGTCGCGCTGATGCAGTATTTGGCCGAATCGGTCGAGCCGGTCTTGAGCCCCGTCGCGCCGGGGTAAAAGCGCACGAGCTTGTTGGTGTTGACGAGCATGGACGCCCCGTCGCGCAGCGAGTCCATCCAGATCGTCGTAAAGCGGCGGATGTCGGGATGGCGCCAAATGAGATCGCGCGACATGAGCGCGATGTCGTAGGCTGAGGTGACGTGTCCCTCGGCGGGAAGTCCTGTGCAGTTGAGAAAGTGCGTGTCGTGCATGCCGAGCTCCTTCGCCCGCTCGTTCATGCGCGCAACAAAGGCCTCCTCGCTGCCGGCCACGGCCTCCGCCAGGGCCACGGCGCAGTCGTTGGCGGAGACCACGCACACCGCCTTGAGCATATCGGACACGCTCATCTGCTCGTTCTCCTCCAGCCAGATCTGGCTGCCGCCCATGGAGCAGGCGTGGGCGGAGGCGGTGACCATGTCGTCGTAATGAAGGGTCCCGGCGTCAATGGCCTCCATGGTCAGCAGCAGCGTCATCACCTTGGTGACGCTGGCGGGTTCCAGCTTGGCATGTTCGTCCTTGGCGAAGAGGACGGTGCCGGTCTCCTTCTCCATCAGCAGCGCCGAGGGCGCCTCCACCTCCAGAGCCCCGGCGCTGGTGGCCAGCACCGCCACCGCCCACAGCAGCGCGATCAATCGTTTCATGGTGATCCCCCTTTGCAGCGTTGCTATACTGTATGTCTCCGGGGGGACATTCATGCCGGGGCGGCAATTTTTCGGTTGCATTTTACAAAGGGGTGTGGTATCATACACTAGACCCGCGGCTGTAGTTCATCGGTAGAACGGCAGCTTCCCAAGCTGCATAGGTGGGTTCGACTCCCATCAGCCGCTCCAAAAAAGAAAGACATCTGTTTTCAGCAGATGTCTTTCTTTTTTGGGTTCCGCCGCCCAAAGGGCGGCTCCACCCTCCGGTGATTGAAATGCTCGGGCGAAGCACCCGCAAGGGGCACGCCGCATCCGTAAGGCGGCAAAGCCGCCAACGGCTGCGCAGTGAATTCCGCCTGCGCCGAGGTTTTGCCTGCGGCAAAACGCTCGTACGGCGCAAATGCGCCGCCGGCCAGAAGGCCGGTTGGGTGGTTCTGTTCCTGCGTATCCGCTTTATAACCCGTGTTTCAAAATATTGGGTTTAACCGTCTCTTGCAGAAAAAGGACACGACATCCGTCGTATCCTTTTTTCCATCCTGCCGCCCGGGGGCTGCGCCGGCTTTGCCTGTCCGCCGAAGGAAAGCGGACAGGCGGCATCCGTCAAAATGCATAAAAAATAAGAGCAAGCAGAACGTATATATATATATTGACAACAGACAAGTGAGCGGCCTATACTGGAGATGCAAAGAAGTGCTGAGACGGACACAATGGCCGGCTGCGGGCCGGTGCGCGGAAGGCGGTGCGAGACATGAGAGACAAGGCCAGACTGGAGGCGCTGTGGCTCCAGATCCTGTTCGGGCTGCTCCTGCTGGGCACAGCAAATGTTCTGTATTTCCGAATATACCATGAAGTGATGTGGATTTTGTACGACGTTGTGCTGTTCTGCGTCGTGCGGGTGCTGGTCCGGGTGGTGCAGAATCGTGTGTATCAGAAGAGGGGCTTCGGACGGCCCTACGACGGGATCCGGGAATTTCTCATTTGACGGCAGGGACGCCGGTCTTGCCGGCGTGTGAGAGCGGATCCGCCTCAAGCATAAGAGAGCCAGGGCGCGCCTTGCGGCGCGCCCTGGCTGTTTTTCAGATGGTTACTTGCGGTACTGCTCCATCCGCCAGACAATGGCGGACAGCTGACCCCGGGTCAGGGTGTTGCCGGGCTTGTAGGTGCTGGTGCCGTTGTTGAAGTAGCCCTCCACGATGCCGGCGGCGTTCAGTGCCCGCACGGCGGGATCAGTGGTATCGGTAAAGGGCTGGACGCTGGTGAGGTTGGTGGTGTTGAGCTTCATGGCGCCGGTGGCGATCTGGGCCACCTGGAGCCGGGTGATGGGCTTGGTCAGATCCACGTCGCTGCGGGTGATGATGCCCTCGGCCCGGGCCTTGGCCAGATAGCCGCTGAACACGTTGGCGTTCACCGGCGCCTGCTCGGGATACCCGGCGGCCAGCATGATCAGCTTCAGCGCTGCGCCGTAGGTGACGGTGCTGTCAGGCTTGAAGGAGCCGTCGGCATAGCCGTCGATGACATTGGCGTCGCTGAGCTCCACCACATACTTGTAGCACCAGGTGGAGGAGGACACGTCCTTGAAGGTTCTGGGATTATTGAGGACGCCCAGGGAGAACAGGCCCACGGCAAAGGCGGTGCCGCTGCTGTTGTAAGCCACATAGGGGATCTCCACAGAGCCGGTGAAGGTGCTGGCGGGCACAAAGCGCAGCTGGCTCATCCGCTGGGTGCCGGTGGAGTAGCCATAGAGGGTGTCGGTGGTGGCCCGGGTGGCCGTGCCGGTCCCCACATACACCGTGCCCTGGGAGGCGGCGGGCAGGCTCAGCAGCTGGATACTGCTGAGAGAGACGCCGGTGGCCGTGGACACCGCGCTGTAAATGGAGCTGGCGGGGAAGGTCACGGAGCTGTTGCGCTGGGTCACGCCGTAGACCTCCGACACGGTGCTGGGGTTCACGCTGATCAGGATGGTGCCGGTGACAGAGCGGGCGTTGCTGCCGTAAGCGGTGAAGGGAATGGTGGCGCAGTAGTTGTAGCCGCTGGTGACGTACGTCAGCTCCGTCAGGGCATACTGGGCGGTGGAGGAGGGGCTGAAATACAGGACCTGGCTATTGTAGTTGGAGGAGGTCAGCTGCAAGGGGCTGGCGGTGCCGTACTTGCTGGCGCCGTAGTAATTGTAGTACAGGCTGCCGGTGGTGGGGACGCCGCCCAGAACCACGTATTGCAGGGTGTAGCCGGGATAGCTCTTGTTGAAATACCGGGCGATGTCGTAGGCGTTGATCTGGACCTTGGAGTTGTAGGTGGCGGCGTAGCGGATGTTGCCGGAGAGGTTGGCCTTGACCACCTCTTTGGGCTTGATGACCAGGGTGCCGTCCACATAGTACTGGGAATTGTAAGAGGCCCGGAAGGGGATCTGGATCTCCTCGTCAAAGTCGCCGTCCGCCACCAGGGTCAGGCTGTCCAGCCGGTAGAGGCTGGAGTTGACATTGCCGTAGTAGAAGGTGTAGCTGCTGATATTGGAGCGGCTCAGAATGGTCTGGCCCCAGCTGCCGTACAGGTAGTAGAGGGTGACGTCGTTGAAGGCGCTGGTGGCAGGCAGGCCAAAGGTCACATACTGCAGGGAGTAGTTGGGATAGCTCTTGCGGAAGAAGGAGCTGAAATCATCCTGATCCAGCTTCAGCTGCCCGCCGGGAGCCAGTTCCTTGACAATCGTGCCGCCGGAGGCGCTGTTGCTGACTTTCAGCGTCACGGAGCCGGTGACTGTGCCATTGCTGCCGTAGGCTGTATAGGACAGCGTCACAGAGCTCTCCCAGGCATAGCTGGGGGCAGTCAGCGCCAGATCCGCCAGGGCATAGTTGCCGTAGCCGGAGTTTGCCACGTAGAACCGATAGCTGGTCAGTTCATTCCAGCTGAGGGTGCGGTTGCCCAGGGAGACGGTTCCGGTAAAAGAGGAATAGGAATTGGAGTTGATACCGAATTCCACATACCAGACGGTGCCCAGACCGTTGGAAAAATCGTTGACATTAAAGTACTTCAGACCGCCGGGCGCCACCGTGTAGGTAAAGGTGTTTCCGCTGCTGCTGGAGACAGAATAGAGCGCATAGAAGTTGAAGCCGCTGCTGGTGATCCGGATGCTGGAGGGGGTCACCAGAGGCTGGTTGGTATAGATGTAGTCGCTGGTATAAGTCTGGGTCCAGCCCCGGAAGGTATAGGTTCTGCCGCCGGAGACGACCGTCAGGGGGATCGAGGGCGTGGTGGGATAGCCGCCCAGAGAGACTGTCTGGGAGGAGGTCCCGGAGAGCGTGTAGAAGTTCACAGGCACCCGGGTGCCCATGCTCACGCCGCAGTTATCACAGAAGCCGTCGCCGTTGTTGTCGGTGTGGCTCAAGGCGGGGATGGTTTCCGTATAGGTCCCGCCGCACACGGAGCAGACATAATTGCGCTGGCCGCTCGTCGTACAGGTGGGGTTGATCACAACGGTGCCGCTGCCGTTGGGGGTGTGCTTCTGCGTTTCCGAAATGCCGCAGAGGGTGCAGGACCGGGCGTGATATGTGTTGTCCTTATATGTATAGGAGGTAAACGTGTGGGTCAGTCTGGCAAGAGGACGCTCGTTCCGATAGCCGCAGACCGTACAGACCTGGACCTCCAGACCGTCCTGAGAACAGGTCTCCGCCCGCTCCGTTGTCCATGCCCCATAGGTGTGAGGCTGGTAATCCTTTTGGAAGCAGGTCGTGCAGGCGCGGGAATGGGATCCGGGGCCGTCTGCGACCCAGGAATCCAGATAGGTATGCTGGTGTCCCGGCTGTCCCGTCTCATCCGCCGCGGCCAGGGGCACTGTGCCCAGCATCAAAACCAATGCCAGCAGCATGGCCGGCAGCCGTTTGTGGAAAAATCTCTTCATGATACTTCCCTCCATCGATCACGCGTAAGTGGCGTTATGGAAACCAAAAACTCTCTTCTTGTAACATATCGAAAAGCCCTCTGTAAATCATGAACAAACTATGAACAAATTATGAACACATGGCTTTTCCAGAGGAAAACTTTTTCCGGATGCGCTTCCGGTCGGTTGATGAGAAAAAATCTGAATATTTCGGCGGAATTCTATACGTTTTTCTTTACAAACGCCGGAGGTTCCTGTATAATACTATGGCTAATGAAAATCTATCGGATGGAGAAATCGCCATGGCCTTGATCGAATACGACGAGTACAAGCAGAAACTGCGGGACCTGGGGCCGGAGCTGGACAAGCTCTCCGCCGCCCTGGACATGGACGGCGCCCAGGCGGAGGCCGCCAAGCTGGAGGACGAGACCGCCCAGGACGGCTTCTGGAACGACCTGGAGCGGTCCCAGAAGGTGCAGCAGCGGCTCAAGCAGCTGCAAAACAAGATCGCCCGGCACAAAAAGCTCATGAGCGAGTGGGAGGATCTGACCGCCCTGTGCGAGATGGGCCAGGAGGCCGAGGACGAGGAGCTGCTGGCCGAGCTGAAGGAGGGCTATGCCGCCCTGGAGGAGAAGGTGGAGCGGTTCGATTACGACTTCCAGAAGAAGTGCGTGGAGAACCGGGACTTTGAGGCCCTGGAGATGTACGTAATGAATCTCCTTATGGGGCTGGTGTAAGAGAACAGGAGGGAACGCGACATGCTTGTCACCCTGCGGGAGGTGCTAAAGGACGCCCAGGAGAAGCACTACGGAGTGGGCCTCTTCAACACCGTGAACCTGGAGATGGCCAAGGGCGTTCTGGCGGCGGCGGAGGAGCTGAACTTTGAAAAGGCCGCCGCCCTGCGGGACCGGATCCGGGCCATTTCCGTGCTGGGCAAGACCCAGCAGGTCATTGCCGGGGTCTGCGCCGACACGGATGTGTGGGGCGTGTACCCGGGCCAGGTCCGCTGCGGCAGCGCCGTGCTGCACATTGAGGACGGCAATCTTCTGGGCCGGGAGGTGGAGGTGTTCTCCGCCGCCGCCGACCAGGAGGAGGCGGATATCCTCTCCGCCGTGCTGAGCCAGTATTATCTGGGCCGTCAGGCCCTGCCCCGGGAGATCCTGGTGCCCTGTGAGCTGGAGGATATGGACACCTTCGCCGCCCTGCTGACGGGCCGCTGCGGCCACCGGGTGACCCTGCGGGTGCCCCAGCGGGGGGAGCGGGCGGAGCTGCTGCGCATGGCCCGCCGCAACGCCCGGGAGGAGGTGGAGCGGGCCACCACCCGGGAGGAGCGGCAGAACAAGCTGCTGGAGGCGCTGGGGAAAATCGCGCTGTCCAAACCCAACGACGCCATTTCTTTGGCCCTGCATCCGGAAAAACGAATGAGTGGGCTGGACCTGTGGGGCGTGGCGGAGTTCAAAAAGGGCAGCAACGGCAACATCGAGATCAAATTTACGGACCGTGTAAAGGCGATCTCCCTCCTGCTGGAGGCCCTGGGCGGGGGCGAGGACGGCATGGCCGCCCTGCTGGACGCCCTGGACAGCTGCGATGCAGAGGAATCGGATTCTTAGTGGAAATGAGTGGTATCGGTTGAATATCAAGCGCTTCTCCCCGAAGCAGCGGCGGGTCATGGCCTGGTGGAGCCCTCGATCCGTTGACAGGCGCTTCGACGCCATTATCTGTGACGGGGCCGTGCGCAGCGGAAAAACCTTATGCATGGGGCTGAGCTTCGCCTGTTGGGCTATGGCCTGCTTCAATCATCAGCAGTTCGCCTTCTGCGGAAAAAGCGTCATCTCCCTGCGGAGAAACCTGCTTCAGGAACTAATACCTTTGCTGAAGGACTTAGGCTTTCAATGCCGGGAGAAGCGCAGCGAGAATCTTCTGATTCTGAAACGCGGCAGCCGGGAAAACCGATTCTGCCTGATGGGTGGAAAGGACGAGGGCAGCGCTGCTCTGATCCAGGGTGTAACCCTTGCAGGGGTGCTGCTGGACGAGGTGGCCCTCATGCCCCGGAGCTTTGTGGAGCAGGCGGTGGCCCGCTGCAGTGTCAGTGGGTCCCGGCTGTGGTTCAACTGCAACCCTGAAGGGCCCCAGCACTGGTTCTATCAGGAGTGGATCCTAAAGGCAGAGCA
>ENA-OPDJ01001783-OPDJ01001783.1-human-gut-metagenome-genome-assembly--contig:-NODE-1783-length-10536-cov-3.852781_pt1 | contig 10536 bp, 12 predicted proteins | sample MGYA00241621_ERZ501505 | MGnify/ENA primary metagenome ERZ501505 (study PRJEB25962, sample SAMEA2042624) | human gut metagenome | biome: human gut; feature: human-associated habitat; material: faeces... | reverse complement strand
GCCCAGGTGGGCACGGATGAAGCTGTGCTTCCGGCCGGGGTCTACGGCCTCCGGCGCTTGACGAAAAAACCAAGCGCCTCCTGGAGAATCTGCACATCTTGCCGGGCCTGGTTCAGTTGCTCCCGGAGTTCTTCGTTCTCCGCCACCAGCTCTGCCTCGCTCCGCCCGCCTACTGCGGCCTCCACCGCCGCAGACCGCTCCTTCTCCCGGCTCCTCCAGCCATACAGCGTGTCTACGTTGATCCCGAGCCGCCGCGCCGCTGCTGCCGCTCCGATCTCCTCCGCCAGCTTCAGCGCCTCCCGCCGCTCCTCCTTCGTGTACCGTTTTCCCATTCTCAATCCCTCCTTACTGGTTCTATTTTATCATCTCTCCCTTGCATTTTGGCTCTCAACTTTTATGATAGCACTCCAAACCGCTGAAAAAGCTGGGCAGCATGGTGTGGCGCTTGACCGCGCTCTCAATGGCGGAATACTGGCTGAAAATCTCGCTGTACAGGGGATGGTCGGCGCTGATATATTCCGTCACGTTGTTTTTGCCCTGGGCATTGGCGTCCACATGGTTAAACTGGCTGTCGCGCTCACCCACGACGGTTTCCCAGACAAGAAGCTGGGTGGCGATTGCCCCGGCCATCTTGCTGGCGTCCTCCGGGTCATCGGTCATCCATGATGTGCTGGCGTTGCCCTGCCAGCCATAGGTCATAATCCGCCCGATATATTCCTTGATGGTGTCCGGTGGAATAGTGGGGTTCAGATCGGACGGGTAATCATCCCAGAAATCCTCGCCCCGGCCAGTAAACTGGTCGCCGGAATGAACGCCGACGCCGGGTTCGATACAGTAGATGACTTTCCCGTTAAAGGAATCCTGCGTGTGGATGGTAAAACCGTTATTTTCGCCGGTAGACCATCCGCCCAGGAAATTCATAGCGGAATGTCCCCAGCCTGCCTTGTTGGGGTCGCTGGCACGGGGGAACTCCACCATATACGTCGTCATGGTTTCCCCTGCGGCAAACGCTGTAGTTCCCGTCCCTGCGAATATGCCCAGGCACATGAGCATGGCCATGAACAGGGACAGGGGCTTTCTCAATGCTTTCATCGTGTTACCTCCTTGAAATGGCCGCAAAAAAAGCACACCGTTTCCGATGTGCCGCGGCTTGTGTTGGTTACTGTCTAAAAAAGAGAGGCCCGCCCGGTTTTCCTCGCAGCCCGATGTCTGCCTGTGGAAAAGAGGCCGGAGCTTTTTATAAACATCCAGGCTCCCCAAATATCTTCTTTTTTAGGCTGTTTAGGTTGTTTGGAAGGGGTGAGGTGTGGAGAGGGGGAACCGGCACAAGCTGCCGTTTCCCCGCAAATGGGCGCACTTCCCCCTTGTGAGTGGGCTATCTCTCTAAACTGCGCTGGCGTTTGCGGTAAAGTTCCAGCGCCTTGACAATGGTGTCCTCGATCTTCTGCGTGGGCGTCCCCGGCGCAAAAAACCGGCTGATTTTTTCCTTTGGGATTTTGAACTGTTCTTTTTGATTGCCTTTTTCCTCCTCCATGATAACCGCCATGGCGTCCATGGACAGCCGTTCATCGCCGGTCTTGGCTTCGGACATCCGGCGCATTTTGATGGCCTGGGCGTGGGACGGGGTGCAGTCCATCTCGTCCATGATAGCGAATAAGTCGGCCTGTTCTTCTTTTCGCAGGTAAGACAGTTCCACCGCTGGGCGCAGGGCAATTTGCAGCATATCCGGGTCTTTCAGCACAGAGTTATCTACCAGCTCCAGGATTTCCGGGATAAGGTGGGTAAGACGGATATATCGCTGGATTTGTGTTTTACTGTCCGGGCTTTCTGCGGCTAATTCCAAATTAGAGCGCGTCCCGATTAAATTCGGCCCCACTGGGGCCGAATTATCTTTTCTTGGCCGACCAGCCTGCCGTTTCATCGCGTCCAGCTTCATTTTGTAGGCAAACGCCTTCTCCGATGGCAGGATCTGCTCACGCTGCAAGTTGGAATCCACCATGATAATCGTAGCTTCATCGTCGGTGAGCTGCCGCACAATGCAGGGGATTTCCGCAAGCCCCGCCAAATCCGCCGCCGTTTTCCTGCGGTGCCCGGCCACCATCTCATAGCCGCCCTCCGGCTTGGGTCGTACCAGGGCAGGAACCAAAACGCCGTACTGCTTCACGCTTTCCGTCATTTCCTGCATGGCTGCGTCCATCCGCACCTTAAACGGGTGATTCGGGAAGTCGCTGATTTCCGAGGGCGAAAGGTTGACGACTTTTTCAAGCCGTGCCTCGGCCCGTTCTTCCTCCGTGGAAAACAGGTCATCGACTGAGGGAAGATTGAAGTTTAGCCCGTTGCTTTTCGCCATCCGCCAGCACCTCCTTTGAAAAATCCGCGTAAGCCTGGGCCACCTTGCTCCCCTTGTCGTAGGCGTAAATACTCTTGCCTGCGGCGCTGATCTCTGCGGCTTTGATGGCTACGGGAATCTCGGAACGATAAATTTTCAACACGCTCCCGTAACTCTGCCGCAGTGTATCCGCCGTCTGTCTGGCAAGGTTTGTGCGCCCATCCACCAGCGTGAGCAGCACCCCGTCCACCTTCAGGGCCGGGTTAATCCGTTTTTTTACCCTTGTGATGTTTTTGATAAGCTGGGTCATGCCTTTGGCGGGCAGATAGTGGGCCTGCACCGGGATAATCACGCTGTCCGCCGCAGCCAGGGCGTTGATCGTAATCATACCCAGGGACGGCATACAGTCGATGAGCACCACGTCGTAATTTTTCTTTGCTTCATTGACATAGGTGCGTAAAGTGATCTCCCGGCTCATGGCGTTGACAAGAGTGGCCTCCAAATCTGACAATTCAATATTGGCAGGCATGAGGTCTACGCCTTCGCTGTGGTGCAAAATACCCTCGTCTGCGGTAAAAGGCTCGTCGCGGATGATCTTTCCCATGACGGTAGCAAGCGTGGTCTGTAAGCTGTCCTGGTCTTGCCAGCCCAGGCAGGTGGTAAGGTCGCCCTGGGGGTCTGCGTCGATGAGCAGGACTTTTTTCCCCAGACGCGCCAGGCCAATGCCCAGGTTCACCGTCGTGGTGGTCTTGCCCGTGCCGCCTTTCTGGTTGGCCAGCGCGATCACGCGGCCATCCCTGGGGCGGCTTCTTTGTTCCGGCATTTTCATGTCCTCCTTCTTCATAGATTTAGCCGCCCGTTGGCAGGACGGACGGCTATGTACGCGGAAAATCCGAAAGATGGGCATGAAAAAAGCCGCTTACTCTCTGAAAAGAATAAGCGGCTCATCTGGCTGCGATATGTAATTTTACATCTTCTTTACCGGGGCGCACATCACTTTGAGCAGAAGTTCGTCCAGGCAGCCGGTGTCCCTGTTTTCCCGGAGCATGGCGTTGCGCAGGTGGTTGAGGCTTTGGATGACAATGCTGTTTTCCGTAGGGGTAAGAAATATCTTTAATTTCCGCTTTCTCATTTGGCACTCCTCCTTTGTGCTTCTATTATATATGTAAGGAAACAGTGCCGCAAATGTGCGATTTACAATCAGATAGAAGCTGACTGGCAAAGGTATGTATCCACATTTACCCTTAGCTTTTTCAGTGCGGCAAGGATTTTATCATACTCCTTACGGCGCGGAACGCGGATTTCTCTTTCCCATCCAGAATAAGACGTTTGGCCTATCCCAATCAACTCAGCCATTTGTATTTGAGTTAAGGAAAGATCCTGCCGTACCTTTTTCAAAAGAGAGAAATACGGGTAATCTACAAAGGCGGTATATTCGTCCAGAAGCCTGTTGCGGTCAATCCCCAGCACATTTGCAAGCGCCACCGCTGTACTGTACTTGATGGGATGCCGGTCATTCTCATACAGAACCAGTGTCGCGGGCACAATGCCCACCTTTTCCGCCAGTTCTCGTGTGGAAAGGCCCTGGAATGTCCGGTGATACTTCAAATATTGGCCCGGTGTGGTGCATTTTTCATCGGTTTTATAGTCAAAGGTCAAATGAATCATGATTTTGCCTTTGGAATAGAGGTAAATCCCTGTGTGATTGAGATTACTATCGGTAACTGGACATATCCTTTGATTCAACCATGTTTGCTGCAAGAAGCAACGAACCGAGGTTTTCTGTAATCCATTGCGCGCCGCGAACTTGACCGCGAGGAGCACAGCAGATTGTCCGGTTGTTACCTGATTCAAATGATAAAATACCTCAACTGATTATTACCCGAGAAATAATACTAAAAAAGTGGCCTTTCGGCCACTTTTGCCTTATTGCACACTTCATAAACCAAAAGTCCCCACTCCGTTTATGAAGGTGACACTTTATATTCTCCTAAAATTCGCTCACCTATGACCCTATCTTTGACAGGTTGATAGCATTCACGCTGCCAATAACATTGTTCATAATCATTTGATACTGCAAGCTTGAAAGCTGGGCATTCGCATTACTCAGGAGCGACTTCAGGTCAACAAACTGCATCTCCTGCTTCTTCCGCCAGTCGTATTCATCGTAAGCCTTATACGCCTCGCCCAACGTATGTACTTTTTCAAGTTCAAACTCATGCACCATATAGCGCACTGCGTCAGGATAGCGGTATTCTCCGGATACATAGGTTAACTCCGTAGTATATGTGCGGCAAGCGTCATTATATTGTTCGGTAGCTTGAGCCAATTCTTGCTCTTTAGCTTCCAATAGACCCTTATTTTTGCTATAGTTCACTACCCAAACTATCACCATGGGTATTCCAATCAAAAACGCCAGCGGAATAATGCTCAGCACAATGCCTATAATCAGGTTCTTTTTGTCGTCTATTTTGGCTTTTAGCTGGGAAACCTCGTTTTCCAGCTGCATAAGCTTCTGCACATACGGCCAAACGGAAACAACCGCCATTTCTGCCTTTTTCAGTTTTTCGTAATCCGTAAGGCTTCCAACATGTTCCATACTCTTTTGTCCTCCCAACCAAGAATAATTAGCTTATATACAGTTTAACATAACGGTAGTTTAATTACAAGTATTTTGTATGCTACTTTTCGACGTAAAAGTAAGATTAGTACAGAAAGGAAGTGATTTATACGGTAAACACGCACGAACGTTTGCAAAAGCTTATGGATGAACGGGGCTGGTCCAAGTATCGCCTGTCAAAGGAATGCGGCTTGTCCGAATCCACGCTTGCAAACATTTTCCGCAGGAATGTGGAACCTTCAATAGCAACGCTTGAAGCCATATGCAGCGGCTTCGGCATCACCCTGTCGCAGTTTTTTGCGGATGATACAATGGTTGAACTCTCGCCCGAACTTAAGGAGTTGTTCGATAACTGGGTGGCATTAACGCCGGAGCAAAAGCAGCTTACAATACAAATAATGAAAGCATTCCAATATAAATAAAAGGGAGCAGCGTAACAACTGCTCCCATGTTTTTTCTTCCTCAGCTCACTATATCGCCCTGGTGCGATATCAGCGCCGCGTCATACACGCCTTCAACGCGCATGAACTTTTCAACAAAGCCGGTTTCGTTATCCTTCAGCCTAAGCTCAAGCGTCATCTCTATGCCGTCGCGCTGCACGGTCTTGCTCTTGAGCCGCGGGGACGGAAGCTGCTTGACCATCTGCTTTATCTGGCCGGAGGCGGATTCATCATAATGCAGTATAAGTATATACGGCCGCGTTCCCTTGAATTTGAACGCGCCCATGGCCGCCAGCACCACGCCGATTATTATGGCGGAAATTATGGCTATGTCATAAAACTTGGTGCCTATGGCTATGCCCTCGCCAACGCTCCAGAACATGAACACCGTGTCCATGGGGTCCTTTATGGCCGTGCGGAAGCGGATTATTGAAAGCGCGCCCACCATGCCGAGGCTCAGCGCAAGGCTGTTGTTTATAAGCATAAGCATCAGCGCCGTTACCATTGTAAGCACGATAAGGCTAAGGTTGAAGTTGCGCGAATACATAACGCCGCCAAACGTTTTTTTGTATACAAAGCATATGAAGCCACCCACTACAAGCGCCATCAGCAGCGTAACAATGACCTGAAGCGGGCTCATGCTCAGCGAGAAAATGTCTGCAAAGGTAAAATCGTTCATGTTATCCTCCGTATTTATGTTTTATGCTTGGTTCCTTCGTATTCTTTCTGTTGCCCCGCGGCTACAGTTCAAACTTTCTGCACAGCACATATTTGCTTATGGCGCTCCTTTGGCAGCGATCCAGCTGCAAAAGCGACCTTACATATGTGGACAAAAAGCGGTTGAACTTGACCTCCAGCACCATGTCTCCCCCGTCTATAACCGGGTATGTGGGCAGATTGGCGTCGAACATATCCGTTGCGCGGTACGCCGTGCGTATGTTTTTATCGAACGTTATGCGCACATCCTCCATTGGGAAAACGAACGGTTCGCGCGTGTAGTCAACTATTACGGCGGGCTTTAGCGCGCGCTGCGTAAACTCAAGATACATCCTTTTTGCAAACGGCTCCGGCCTGTTCAGCAGAAAGCCGCGCCTGCCCATCATAAGCTGCTCGTATTCCTTGCGGCCCAAATTGACGGACTGCTTTTTTATGTATCCGTTTGACTTATGCTTGCATTCAAGCTTTATCACGTCGTCCCGCATGTTGTATATGCGTATGCGGAACTTGTCGCGCTCGTCCGTGCCGTCCAGCTTTTCGCGGAAGGCGGAATCGTCCCTGTCGTCAAAGTACAGGCTGCGTATAAAATACTCCCCGCCGCTCTTCTTGGCGAACGCATCCTGCTCCATTGTAAGCGAAAGCTTGCGCTTGAGCAAGGCGTAATCGCCTTCCGTAATATAATATTTCAGCTCGTGACGGAATCCCTTTTCGCCAAGCTGCTTTTTCTCGCTCATCCGAACACCTCCGCCATGTAGCTGTCGCTCAGCCCAAGCACGCTTTTAAGCTGCTTCTTAATCTCATCCGGCCGCTTTTGGGCAAAATCCTTTATGCGCGCTATTTCCCGTTCAAAGCCTTCGTATGTGCCAAGGACCTGGCTGTTTTGCTTAACGCCCATGAACGTTTCGCCGTTGAACTTTTCGCGTTCGCGCGCTATTTCCGGCTGAACGTAGCCGTAAAGCTCGTCCACCAGCGCAATCACCCTGTCCGGTGCGAATGCGGTATTCAGCAGCTCCGCAAATCTGCGCACGAATTTGTCCCTCCATTCGGCGTTATTCAGCAGCGCCTTGAAAAGCCTTCCGCTCGCCGCGTCCAGCCCCGTATCGCCCATCCTTGCTTTAAGGGTCTGATGGTCAACGTTATTGAAGCCCCAGCAGAAATCATAGAATATCCATTTCCATTTGCCGCCCTTGAGCTTATAGCATTGGATATTGTATGTGTCCGTATTGCCGTTGTACACTTCGGCTATCATGTAATCCATAAAGCTGTCCACGTCCATGTTGTCCGTAACGAACTTATAGTTTTCGGCCTTGGAAAGATCGCGCTTGCAGGCTTCGTCATAGAATTCCACCCATTCGGTCACGTCGCCGTAGGTAGTTTGCTTATAGCCCTTGGCAATTATCATGTCCGTAACGTTGTCCGTGCCCTCGTGCTGCGCCACGAAGAAGCGGTTGCGCTTCTCCCTCAGGAAATACACTCCCCAGTATTCGCCGTTCAAATACAGCACGCACGGCCTATACGCCTGGTAAAGGAAGTCCACGTCCGTCCCTTCAAGCAGGCCGGCCGCAAGCTCGTCGCGTATTTTGCTGCGGTTTTGGTCCTGCGCACCCGCGCGCAGCACCAGCGCCTTGTATTCGGTAAAGTCCAAATTGTCAAAGAACTTATAGTGCATGCGGTCTTCGCCGTATTCATCCCGCGCAACTATGTTAAAGCCCTTCTGCGCACGGCCGCGGCCGTAGCTGCCCGCAATGCGTATGCCTATATTCTGGTTGAATACCTGCCGCTTCGTTTCCCCGTCAAACATGGCGAAGTTCGCCGCCCGTTCCCACGCATTCGCATCTGTTCTATCCCTTTTGTAATAATTCGCCGTCAGCAGCATATCGCCATATGGAAGATCGGGGTCAAAATTCTCGCCGTAGGCATATATGCCCGTTTTGCTGTCCCAAAGGTTATCGGGGTCGGTAATCAGCGTAACCACCGGCAGCGCGTGGTTAACGTTATCCGCAGTAAACAGGAATGTGCCGCTTACGGCAGCGTTTGTAATGTAGCCTTCGCGCACGGATATTGCGCGGATAACCGTGTTCTTCTCCGCCGTTATGGGGCCTGTGTATACGGGTGAGGATTCATTGGGCGTTGTGCAGTCCAGCGTATAATGCACCGTTTCGCCTTCCGGCACGTTTATTTCTATCTGTATGGCTTCATCGTATATGCCAGGCGTTTTTGAAAAAACGGGCACCGCCGTGATGCCTTCATAGCCGGTACCATTGGCAGCGCCCACGGTGGGTTGGGTGAAGTATGCAAGCTTGCCCGCCGTGTCCCTGCCGTAGCTTATATCGGGCAGAAAGGAGGCGGACTGTAATTTGTCGCAAATAATGCCGTTCGGGTCGAAAAGGTACACGCTGTCGCCGTCCTTGCTTATGCCGAACGCGCAGCTTAGCTCGCTCCCCTCGACCTGGGCGGATGCGCCCTTACCTTTGGCGTAAACAACTATATGCCCGCCGGCGGGTATGCTTACGTCCCCGAACACATAGCTTTTGGGGTTCTTGGGATTGTTGCTCAAAGCGTACCCCAAAAGAGAGACCGGCTCGCTGCCGGTGTTCTCAAGTTCTATTATGTCGTAATAATTCCCGTCCGGCGCTTTATACGCGGACCGGTTTCTGCCCATTATCTCGCTTATTACTATGTTTCCCTTGGGCAGCGTGGCGCTTGCCATGAATTGGTTATATCCCGCATCATCGTTCGGGTAACCCGGCGTCGGGTGGCTGTTCTGCTGCCATTCGCCCGCGCCGTCAACCGTGCGCGCCATGGATGAATCCATCTGCTGCAGGCCGTATGAGTAGCTGTCTATTATCGAGCCGTTGCGGGAGGAAAGCACAACGTCCTCCCCATATGCCTTCAGCTTGAACGGCGCATGAAGCTCGCCCGTTTCGCTGAAGCCCTGATTGCCGGAGCAGAATATCAAAAGATAGCTCTTCGCGGCTATAACCGTGCCTTCGGGCAGAACGTATTTGCGCGGCTGGGCAATATTATCGCTTATGCCGCAGCCGGACATATCAACTTCCGCGTCGGTTGCGTTATAAAGCTCTATCCAGTCGCTGTAATTGCCGTATGAATCGGCAACGGTGGTTGCGTTGGAGGCCATAAATTCGTTTATGTATACCCCGCAGTCCTCGCCCGTTTCCATAAGGTAGGCTTCGTATGCCTTAACGCCCTCGTCCGTGTTCGGGTATCCGGGTGAAGGCCGCATCTCACTCCAAAGCCCGTTCTGGCCCAGGGCGTATGTGTTGCCCTTTTCAACGGACTTGGTCATAACGCTGTCTATGGTGCCGCCGGTGGAGTTATACAATATAACGCTTTCGCCCGCGCTGAGCGAAAACGGCGCGTACAGGCCGCCCTCGCGCTCCCCGCCTGCGCACCAGACAACTATGCGTCCGCCCGCTTCAATCCTTGTCCCCTGCGGGAAAACGAACTTTATGCCGCCGGTTATATCGTCGCTCAGGCCGCAGCCGGATATATCCACCGCCTCGGAGGAGGTGTTATACAGCTCTATCCAGTCGTAATACTCCCCGTTCCCATCGGGCACGGAGCCTTTGTTGCTGTTCATTATTTCGCTTATCCTAACCGGGGATTCGGCGCGCGGGTTCTCCTTCCCGCTCAGCGAAACATAGATTATCAGCGCGGCAACGAGCGCAATGCACATCGCCGCAAAAAATATCAGTTTTGAACTTTGTTTCATATTTCCGGTACGGCCGCCGGTATGAATTCAAACATTGCCGCAGCCACCCTTTCAGGTTTTTCCTCGTGCATCAAATGCCCCGCGTTGCGTATCAGCGAATAGCCGCAGTCCCTTATGGCGCTGTGGTAAAGCTCCATGGCCTGGCTGTCCGGCGTGTGCCACTTATCCTCGCCGCCGGTAAGTATAAGTACCGGCACATCCACTTCCCTAAGCCGCGCAACTATGGGTTCATCGTCAAAATATTGCAGCGCGCGCCTTACGCAGCGGCGGCTCACGCTGTCCGCAATGGGCTTATAGTATTCCTGCACAACGTCGGGCGTGATATTGGTCAAATCGAACACCGCATCCCTTAGCAGCTTTTCCACCGCGTTCATGTTATACAGCATGCTGGCTATGAAGCCGAAAAGCGGGCTGTCTATCATCCTTATTGTCAGCGGCATTTCCGGCGTTATCCCGCCCGGGGAAAGCAGCGCCAGCCTGCCCATGCGCTCCGGATGCCTGAGCGCAAAGCTTACGGCATATGCCCCGCCCAGCGAAAACGCCGCAATGTGCGCTGATTCTATGCCCTTCGCGTCCATAAAGCGGGCGATGACCTCGGCATAATCCTCCACGCTGAAGCTGAAATTCTCCGGCCTGTCCGAATAGCCGAAGCCGGGCACCCTTTTTTAGCCAATTTTTCAATTACCGGACCTCCCGG
>ENA-OPDJ01001774-OPDJ01001774.1-human-gut-metagenome-genome-assembly--contig:-NODE-1774-length-10599-cov-4.208934_pt1 | contig 10599 bp, 9 predicted proteins | sample MGYA00241621_ERZ501505 | MGnify/ENA primary metagenome ERZ501505 (study PRJEB25962, sample SAMEA2042624) | human gut metagenome | biome: human gut; feature: human-associated habitat; material: faeces... | reverse complement strand
GCGGAAAATCTTATCGCTCGCGGCCATGCCGTTCATGGCAATATGGAAAAACGAGCCGAGCTGGCGCATGGGGATGAAAAAGTCCGCCGCCAGCAGGATGATGAGCAGCGCGCCCGCAAGGTCGATCTTCCCCGCGCGCAGCTGCGTTGCGGCCATGATGACGCCGAGCGCCGCGCCGCCGTAGGCGATGAGGTCCATGATTGTGATGGAGTTGAGCTGCATCGTAAGAACCTTCATCGTGATCTTGCGGAACTTTTCGGCCTCGACGTTCATCTCATCATTTTTGAAGGCGTCGGCCTGATAGATTTTCAAGGTCGTCAAGCCCTGCAAATTTTCAAGAAACGTGTCGCCGAGCGCCGTGTACTGCCCCCAGTATTTCGAGAGCAGCTTCTTCGCCCATGTCTGTACCGCCGCGATGGCGACGGGGATGAGCGGCACGCAGACGAGCAACACGACCGCCGCCGGCACGCTTACGAAGCACAGCACAGCAAACAGCGTCAGCGGCGCGAGCATTGCGTAGAAAAACTGCGGCAGATACGCGCCGAAATAGGTTTCCAGCTGATCGACGCCTTCCACCGCCACCTGCACCACTTCCGAAGTTTTCACCTGTTCGTTGTAGGAGCTTCCCAACCGCAAAAGCTTTTGATAGATCTTCTCACGCAAAGACTTTTTGACTGCTTTGGAGGAGAAGTACCCCATTTTGGCGGCCCCGATGGAGCAGAAAAACCGGACTGCCAACGCCAAAATTACAACGATTCCCGTCACTGTGAAAAGCTGCACCGAGGCCGAACCCCTGAAAAGCTCTGCAAGCATTCGGGAAATACTGAGCATCAGGGCAATGTTCGCCGTAAGGGAGCACCACTGTAGAATTACATTTCCCGCTATGTATTTTTTGCTCTCGGCAACGGTACCGATGAGCCGTTTATTGATCATCATATTTTCGTCCGCCTTTTGTTATTTTTTTCATCACTTTCTTAACGCCTGTACACAGAGCGGCAACCGCTATCACAAGCAGCACTGATGTAAAACCGTAAAAAAGGGATTGCATTGCATTATTCACAGCCGCTTGCCTTCTTTCTGTTTGTCCACCTTCTCAGCGCCTCATAACTTTTCGGACTTACGGCATGTTCCATTTGGCAGGCATCCTCCGCCGCAGTTTTCCCATCCACGCCCAGGTCTTCTAAAAGGGACTGGAAGGTCTGGTGGCGCTCATAAGTTTCTCTGGCAACGGTTTGCCCCTTATCTGTCAGATGCACTTCCCGCGCACCGTCTAAGAAAAGATAGCCTTCTTTTTCCAACTCTTTCAGCGAAACGGAAACTGTGGGACGCGACACATGAAGCTCTGCTGCAATATCCGCACCACGTACGGAGCCGTTTTGCTTTTGCAGCAAATACACGGCTTTCAGATAATCCTCCACCGTTTTTCTTTGTTTCATACGGCTTATGCCTCCTTTCCATGTATTCAGGGTTATCCCTTATACCGGGATAACAAAAGGTTTTCCATCTACCGACTGAATGGTCAGATCAACGCCGTATACCTCTTGGACAAGTTCCTTTGTAATGATTTCCTCCGGTAAACCGTGAGCAATCATCCTGCCATCTTTCATGGCGACAATTTCGTCACTGTAATACAGCGACTGGTTGATATCATGGAGAACCATAACGATGGTAATACCGTACTCCCGGTTCAGCTTCTGAATGAGTTTTAAAATCTGCAGTTGATAACGGACATCCAGATAGGTGGTCGGTTCATCGAGAAACAGTACCTTGGTGTCCTGTGCCAGCGCCATGGCAATCCACACCCGCTGTTTCTGTCCGCCGGAAAGCTCTGTTACCGGTTTATCCTTGTGCTTGCTTGTATGGGTGATCTCCAGCGCCCACTGTATTTTTTCTTCATCTTTTTGCGGATCCGATGAAAGCCCCATGGTATGATAGGGAGTTCGCCCGTAGCTCACAAGCTTTTCGACCGTAAGATCCGGCGGCGCCGTATTGTATTGATGGACAATCGCCGCTTCTCTGGCAAAATCTTTTAAACGCAAATTTGCGATATTTTCCTCTCTCAGAAACACTTCCCCCTGATCGGGCTTTAAGTTTTTCGTCATCAGGTTAAACAATGTGGATTTTCCGCATCCGTTTGCACCGATCAATGTGGTAATTCTCCCCTCGTGAAGAGAAAAGTCCAATCCGTTCAGCACCTGCTGCTTTCCGTAGGAAAAGGAAAGATTTTTTACGGTAAAAATATTACTGGCCATAGTTTAGTCACGCCCAAACTCATGACCATCATGATTGCCAGCAGCACAGCCAAACTTCGCTTAAACCATGACTGTTTTGTTGTTGTCATTGTGTCTACCTCCATTCATTTATAAAAACAATGTTTCGGTTAGCATAATCTAACCGCTTGGTGAAAAATAATGCCGTTTCTACGGCATAATAAAAAATATCGCGCACCAATCCTCCTTTTGCGATGTTCTGGTCAGGAGAACAAGTTAACACGCTTGTTTCCCTGATATAAACGGGCAGAGGCAAAAGGTTATCCGTCTGAGTTAGGTTATGCTAACTAATCCCCTAAAAAATTGCTCCTTTCGGAGTTTTTAAGAGGGGGATCGTTGTTGTCATATTGCTTTTGACTCTGCTCTCCTGTTACTCTTCTGTCCGGTCTCAAAGACCAAACAGGGCTGCGAATGATAAAATATACTGCTTTTATAATCCGCATTTTCCTTAAAGCAAATTCAGTATAGCCAGTTACCATTTTGTTGTCAATGGATTTTCTGTTGCAAAACTGCTCCAAACAGCCTGTTGAAGGGTTAAAAAAGCGTCTAAACCCCGATCATGACTGATAAACCAGCATTGTTGCAAAACTGCTCCAAAAAATTTTTCATTTCTTCTGAATCCGCCTGTTTTAATGGATGAACATGGTGAAAACAGCTGTACTCTCCGGCATATGCATATCCCCAACACTGCATTGCATTTTCAGGCATACGCTTCCATGCAGCAGGGTATCCCGGCCTTTTCCCATAGAGATAAACCGCAGTGCCGTTACCGGAAAAAATACATAACGCCCGTCAATGCCGCCGTCACGGAATTCTCCGTCATATAAGTATTGCAGCTTCTGGATGCGTCCTTCCATTTTATTTTTACTGGACATAGACTGAGCGGATACGGTTTTTGCCGCCAGATACACAAGTCCTTCATGATCCTTTACGATGACTTCACACGGATTTTCAAAACCACGGTTTGCCATGGAAAGGTTATTGTGATTTTTGATTTGTTCCCGGTAAATAATGAACGGAAAATAGTAACTGCCATCACTGAGGTAATTACAAATATCCCCGCCATGGAAGTCTCGGCGTCCGGCAAATATTTCTTTGATATGCATCCGGCTTTCCTGTTCAGCCAGCCGATCCATAAATTCATCAGAAAACCTTGCTGCCAATGCTCGAAGGGCATTCTCCTTAATCTGTGCAGGAGGGATATCCTGATACTGCATATATTTTTCTAATACCTTTCTCTGTTTCTGATACTTTTCTGCCAGTTTAACTCCCGGAACCGTCAAAACCGTTTTGCGATTCTCCAGACGTTCTACAATATTCAGCTTTTCCAGCGTATCCAGCGTACGAGTGACCACCCATTTACTCACATTCAGGCTTCTGGCTGAATCCGTTACCGTACGCTTTGACGGTTCCGCCGTCAGGTAATAAAGCAGCAGCTGAATTTGAAACGGCGTTAAGTTTTCTTTTTCCAACATTAAAATTCCCTCCGCTATTGTATTCGTATAAAGTGAAAACACTATAAATTCAAACAAATCATCTTCACCATACAGAACCGGTCAGAAACAGCCATACTGACCTTGGTGGATAGTTTTAAGCCGTTTTTGGGAATATAACGGTAGTAAGGCTCTTCTGTCATATCCATAAGTCCACCGCCAATCTTTCCAGCTAAATTCACTGCTGAATCCACATAAAAGAACATCTGCACATCGGCGTGGCCGACCTGCTTCATGTATTTCTTTTGCATCATAGCCATGCCTTTTTTATTCACAGTATCAAAGACGACTTCTATTTCTCCGAATTGTCTGAGCATACGAAACAGGGAAATAACCTTATCTTCCTCAAAATAGTGAAACAGCCCACCTGCGGTAACAAGGATAGGGGCGTCGGGCAAATCCGTGCGAACTTGTCTGATCCAATTCTCTGTAAAAGCATCTCCAGCAAGATAGGTCTCACGCTCCGACTGCGGGAGCAGTTCCTTCCGGTAGTCAATGACGTGTGGCAAATCAACGGCATACCAGCGGGTCCTTCCGTTATCGCAGCGGTAATAGGTCGTCTCCAGACCGCAGCCGAGCTGGACAATCACACCGTCCGGTCTGCGCTTTAAAAACGACCGGATGAAACGGTCCATATTAGCAGACCGCACCGCTGAAGCCAGCAGGGTATACTGGCTCTGACTGCCGTTTTCCTGCAGGTCGGACGGCAGCTTTTCTTTTAATTCCAAAGCCTTTTTATCATATATGATCTGCGGGCAATGCTCGCTGGCATAAATCCTGCCCAGCATGGGGACAAAAAGTGTGTCCTCCACAACGCCTAAATGTGACATTCTGTGTCCTCCTTTTTCGAACAGCTTTGTATCAGCCCAACGCCACATCCAATACCATCATCAAAGTGAAACCGACTGCAAACAGAATGGTTCCCACATTGGAGTGCTTTCCGGCCGACATCTCCGGAATCAATTCCTCTACCACCACATAAATCATTGCACCAGCGGCAAAGCTCAGAGCATAGGGCAGTACCGGGACTAAAATTCCTGCCAGAAGGATGGTCAGGAGCGCACCTATCGGTTCTACCGCACCGGACAGCGTTCCATACAGAAATGAGCGGGATTTGGAGAAACCCTCCGCTTTCAGGGGCATGGATATAATAGCGCCTTCAGGGAAGTTCTGAATGGCGATACCCAGAGAAAGAGCCAGCGCCCCCGCCAGCGTGATCCCACTGTCCCCGTAGAGCCACCCGGCATAGACTGCGCCCACTGCCATCCCTTCCGGAATATTGTGCAGTGCTACTGCCAGAGTCAGCATAGTTGTTTTTCCAAGACTGCTTTTGACGCCTTCAGCCTCTGAGCTGCCACGATGCAGATGCGGGATCAGCCGATCCAATCCCAGTAAGAATAAAATACCAAGCCAGAATCCAGCTACAGCAGGGAAGAAGGACCATTGCCCCATGTCTGATGCCTGTTCCATGGCAGGAAGCAGCAGACTCCATATGGAAGCCGCCACCATAACCCCTGCCGCAAAGCCGGTAAGCGCACGCTGAACCAGTTCACTCAAATTGTTCCGCATAAAAAAGACGCAGGCTGCGCCGAGCGTCGTCCCGGCAAAAGGAATCAGCAGCCCCTGCCATAATTCAAAAGGCATGTCTTTTCACCCTCATCTATTTTCTTTTAAACAGGGAAAACCCTTGTCTTTCATAAGGTTCACAACGAATATCCAACACCTTATACCCGAATTCTTCCACAGCATGTTTCAGTAACTGTGTGTCAACGGCGTCTTGTATAAGCAGTTCCGTGATCCCTTTTCTGTGAGAAGAAGTCACTTTCTTAACAGAAAATACTTTTCTGATCGCATCGTTTATATGAGCCTCACACATTCCACAGGACATTCCATCGATTTTCATTGTTACTTTTAGCATTCTTCTATCCCCATGCGGTTAGCACCGGCTAACCAAAATAAAATAAAAATAGTTAGCTAACTCTAACTGATTGATTTTACCATACCATACATCATTTTGTCAAGATACTGTACTAAAGTGTTTCCAGATATAGACAAAGCCACACTCAAAAATAGTAATGTTTTGCGTGCGGCATTTGCCTAACATCTGGTTTATGCCCGCAACAGAAAATCACACTATGCCAGCGTCCAGTTCTGGCTTTCTGTCTGTAATTTTACCATGCGGGTATAGATACCGTCTTGCTGGAGCAGGGTATCCGGATCGCCCTCTTCCGCCACCATACCATCGGAAAGCACGACGATTTTATCCGCACCGGCTACCGTGCGCATCCGGTGTGCGATCACCAGAACAGTTTTGTCTTTGATCAGCCGTGACAGAGCTGTCTGTATCAGCGTTTCATTCTCCACATCCAGAGAGGCTGTAGCTTCGTCAAGAAGGATGATCGGCGCGTTCTTTAAGAAGGCACGGGCAATGGAAATCCGCTGGCGTTCTCCGCCGGAGATCGTGGTGCCGCTCTCACCGATGATGGTATCGTAGCCGTCCGGCAGGGCCGTGATGAAGTCATGGCACCGAGCCGCCTTTGCCGCGGCCACCACCTCCTCATGGGTGGCATCCGGCTTGCCGAACTTGATGTTGTTCTCAATGCTGTCGTTGAACAGGTACACGCGCTGAAAGACCATACTGAAATTGCGCATCAAACTATCCAGCGCATAGTCCTTCACATTGATGCCGCCCAGCTTGACCGTGCCGCTGTCCACATCCCAAAACCTTGCCATAAGACTGGTGAGGGTGGTCTTGCCGGAGCCGGAGGGTCCCACAATGGCAGTTGTTGTCCCTTCCGGGATAGTAAAGCTGACATCGCGGATGATTTTCCGCTCCCCATAGGAAAAGTCCACATGCTCGAAGGAAATATCGCAGTGTTTCGGTGTCTGTACGGAGCCGCCTTCGTCCATCCGGGGTGCGCAGTCAATCTCCTCCACCCGGTCGATGGAAGCGTCGATCATAGGCAGCATGAAGAACATCTCACCGGCTGACTCCAGCTCGCTGTATACCAAGAAAGCGGAAACCACCACCATCAGGCAGGCAAAAAGGGTCATACTACCTTGCAGGAAAAACCAGATTGAGAGCAGAATCGCCACCACCGCCGTGACACGCAGGACAATTTGCTCCAAAACATTGTAGGGAATACGCTTGCGCTCCAGCTTGAAATTCTGCTGTTCCGTCTCCTCAATCGTGCGGTTCAGCGTCTGATTAGCCGCCTTATCTCCATGGAAGGCGCGTACCACGCTCATGCCCTGTATGTATTCCAGCACAGCGTCCACAAGTCTTGTCTGGGCTGCCAGCCGTCCCGGAGACAATTCTCTGGATTTCTTCAGTAAAAGCGAATTGACCCAGAGGAACAGGAGCATACCAAGCAGGAAGATCAGCCCAATGCGCCAGTCAAAGCACAGGACCGCCAAAGAGAAGATGGTGGTCCGGATCATGCCCACCACCGTCCGGGCAATTACCGCAAAGGACATGCTCTCCAAGTCCTCCATGGTGGAGGTGGCCACTGCGGTGAGGCTGCCCAGGCTCTGGGCGTTGAAGTAGCCCATAGGCATGTACTTCATTCGTTCTCCGATATGGATGCGCTTCTCCGCACACATACAGTAATCGGCGTGCCCCTCGCTGTTGTGGGCCAGATACCAGCACAGGGCGGCCCCAGCCACGCTGACCGTCATGATCCCAAAAGCCATCCACGGGGTGGTTCCGGTCATATTTTGCTCTACCAGAGCACGGAGAACAATCAGCAGCGCCGCAAACTGCAGAGCCTCAAAAATGCTCCGCAGCAGTTCAAAGGCCATTCCCTTATACCAAGTGCCTTTCTGCTCCCCGGCAAAACGGAAAAACCGTTTATATGCGTCAAACATGCTTGCCACCTCCTTCTCCCGTATCCGCATCCTTCGCCTGCGTGTGGGCCACCCACATCTGAGCGTAGAGGGGACACCGTTTCAACAACTCCTCATGTGTTCCCGCATCCAGGATTTTTCCCTGATCCACCACAGCGATTTGGTCTGCATCGGTTATGGTACTCAAGCGGTGGGCGATAACGATAAGTGTCTTTCCTCGGGTCAGCCTGCCGATGGCGTCCTGAAGCACCGCCTCGTTCTCGGGGTCTGTGTAGGAAGTCGCCTCGTCCAAAATCACAATCGGGGCATTCTTCATCATGGCCCGCGCAATAGCGACCCGCTGGCGCTCCCCGCCGGAGAGGTGTCCGCCTGCGCCGCCTACCACAGTGTCATACCCGTGATCCAGCCCCATGATGAATTCATGACAGCCGGAGGCCTTCGCCACAGCCTCCACTTCATCGTCGGTAGCCTCCGGCCGTCCCATGCGGATGTTTTCCCGGACAGAGACATTGAACAGGAAGTTATCTTGGGAGACATATCCGATGAGGTCCATTACTTGCTCTGGCGGCAGGTTTTTTACATCCTCTCCGCCGATAGTGATGCTCCCGCTGCCAGCGTCCCAATAGGAGGCGATGAGCTTGGCGATGGTGGATTTACCGGAACCAGACGGTCCTACCAGCGCAGTGGTCGTGCCTTGCCGGATGTTCAGTGTGACGCCGTTCAAAACCTGCTTATCTTTGTAAGCGAATCTCACATCCCGCAGGCCAATGTCCAGCCCATGCAGTTCTTTTCTCTGCACAGGCCGCTCCAGATCCGGCTCGGACAGCACAGCGCCGATTTCCCCGGTGATGGTCGCAATTTTGGAGAAATCATCAGTCAAAAAGATCGCCGCTACCAATGGCCCCACGATACCGAGGGACAGGATTGCAATCGTGATAAAATCCGGGGCGGTCAGGCTTCCATTCCGATAAAAGACGCATCCAATGGGCAGAACGCCGATCAGCACAGCGGGCCAAATAGTCATCATCAGGGCGGAGTAGCCCTGCGTGGACTTCATCCAGTCCAATATAAGATCCGCATTTTGTCGAACCGCATCGGTAAACTTCCCATAGGATGCTGCACTCTGGTTGAACGCTTTAATGACCTCAATACCGTTGATATACTCCACCGTGGTGGCACTCATGTGCTTTCCGGCTTGAACGACCGCACCATATTTTTTCGGATACTCTTTCATCTGGGCCATATAACAGAGCATCCCAATAGGGATGGTGATAAGCGATACTAACGCCATACGCCAGTCCAGGGCGAAGAGGCAAACCACAATAGCGAGAGGGACCAACAGATTAGAGGTCATTTCCGGAATGATATGTGCCAGTGGGACTTCCATCTGCTCCACGCGCTCCACCATGGTCGTTTTCAACCGACCCGATGGTGTATCAGTCAGATAGCCCATGGAAACATGAGTCAACTTATCCGCCACAGCCCTCCGCAACTCCGACAGCACATGGAAAGTGGCCTCGTGAGAGCATCGAGTAGAAATGCCGTGGAGGACGGACTTGAGCAGATAGGCGATCAGGGCTACCATTCCCCAAGTCAGATAAATCGAAAAGTTTTTTTCAGCAGAAATGAGTAGGTTGACCATCTTTGCCACGGCAAAGTATGGCACCATCCCGCTGGCCACGCTGAGAACAGCAAGGACAGTCGAGGCAATAAAACCTGCCCGGTGCGGTCTGATAAACGCCATCAAGCTAAATGGATTCTTTTGTTTCTGCATGGTATCCCTCCTGAAGTTAGCGAACTCTAACCAAATGCCAAAGAAAAAAGCCGATGACTCGCAGGATTATCCTGCACATCATCGGCTCTGCGTCTTGGCGTCTGGCTCTGACAATATGATGTTTTGTCCCTGCACATCAACAATGTGTTCCGTTCCGCATTTAGGACAGAACAGCGGAAAACGCTTTAGGATTGTGTCTGGATTCACCTTGGTACGAGTTTTGTTGCCGCAGGTAGGGCAATGAATCCAGCCACTCCGGTCGATCCACCCGCTCAATGGTTTTCACCTCCATCCCCGAAGAAGATGGATTTCCAGCCAGCGATATAGAAACGTCGCATCCTTTGGATATGCTCGACCGCCTGATCCTTTGGCATATCATGGATGACCACCTCGAACATCCCAGTATAAAAGGCGCTGGACAGTAGATGGCTCAACTCTGGTGTAAGGCGGCCGCTGGAGATTGCGTCGTTCCCAGATGCCTGAATATAGCGCATGGTACATTGATTGTCTATTTCCACGACTCGGTGGAGGAATTCCTGATATGTACTGTTCTCTCCACTGGTCAAAAGCAGCTTGAACTCGTCAAAATGGTCGTAGATATAGTCTACTGAGGCCCAAAAGCCATGATCAGAGAAAGAATACATTTGGCTGGTCTGTTCAGCTCCGGGCAACTGGTTAAACTGCTCCAACGCCGAATGTATCAGGCCACAAAAAGCATCCATGGCAGGCTGTACGAGGGAGCGGTACAGGCTCTCTTTGTCCGGATATCGAATATAGATTGCCCCTTTGCTGGAGCCAGCTTTTTCTGCTATCACTCTAAGAGAGGCATTCTCATATCCATTTGTGAGAAATTCTTCTTTTGCGCATTCCATGAGTTTTTCTGTCACACCTGCTGTTCTTTTCGCCAAGTGACCACCTCATCAATTAAAACCTTCGGTTTCAAACCAGCGGTTTTAATATAGCACAAAAGAAGCGAACAGTCAATAGTCTCCGCTAACTATCTTATATCCACTCCGAAAGACGGTTTTGATATATATAGGATGTCTGGGATCCTCCTCCAGTTTCTTTCTCAGCCGCCAGATGGTATTCTCCACAGAGTTTGTCCCGTGCAGATATTCCTCGCCCCAAGCGGCCTCATAGAGCTGCGCTTTGGAGAACACATGCCCTGGTGAACTGGCCATGCAGTAGAGCATGGCATACTCCCCATGATTGAGCT
>ENA-OPDJ01001765-OPDJ01001765.1-human-gut-metagenome-genome-assembly--contig:-NODE-1765-length-10673-cov-5.208514_pt1 | contig 10673 bp, 7 predicted proteins | sample MGYA00241621_ERZ501505 | MGnify/ENA primary metagenome ERZ501505 (study PRJEB25962, sample SAMEA2042624) | human gut metagenome | biome: human gut; feature: human-associated habitat; material: faeces... | reverse complement strand
CTTTGAAAAGGTCGACCAAACTTTTATAATTGCTTGATAAAGCAATCAGCCAAACCATAACTTTTACGAAAAAATAGGCGGGTACTCTTTGCAAGTATCCGCCTAAATTTTTAATATTATCTTTTATCAAGTGGAGTATAATTCTTTGTTGTAGAAATACTCATATAAGCAGGACGAATAATCTTGCCGCCGTTTACAATTTCCTCAAGTCTGTGTGCGCTCCAACCTGCAATTCTGGCTGTAGCGAACATCGGTGTATAAAGCTCGCAAGGAATGTCAAGCATACTGTAAAGCAAGCCGCTGTAAAAATCGACATTGGACGCAACGCCTTTATAAATCTTACGCTTTTTGCCGATAACCTGCGGAGCAAGTCTTTCTACTCTCTCATAAAGTTCAAAGTCCTCATCATAGCCTTCTGCTTTTGCAAGTTTTTGAACTGCGCCCTTAAGAATAATCTGACGAGGGTCAGAAATTGTATAAACAGCGTGACCCATACCATAGATAAGACCCATTCTGTCGAATGTCTGCTTTTCGAGTATTTTTTCAAGGTAATCTGCAATTTCTTCGTCATCTTTCCAGTCTTTTATGTGCTTTTTAATATCCTCAAACATATAGAATACTTTAACATTTGCACCGCCGTGCTTAGGACCTTTAAGAGATGCCAAAGCCGCTGCAATTGCCGAATAAGTATCTGTACCGGAAGAAGTTACAACATGAGTTGTAAATGTAGAGTTGTTACCGCCGCCGTGCTCCATATGAAGAATAAGCGCCATATCAAGAACTTTTGCCTCAAGCGGTGTGTATTTTCTGTCAGGACGAAGTAATGACAAAATAACCTCCACTGTGGACATAGTAGGCTCTGCACGGTGAATATAAAGGCTTTTGTCACGGAGATAGTGGTTATATGCATGATAACCGTAAACCGAAAGCATCGGAAATACTGAAATAAGCTGAATACACTGACGAAGAACATTATCTACCGATGTATCATTAGGATTATCATCGTAACAGAACAAAGTAAGTACGCTTCGAGCAATCGAGTTCATCATATCTTCACTCGGTGCTTTAAGAATAACATCACGAACAAAGTTCTGCGGTAAAGTTCTGTATTTTACAAGCAATTCCTTAAAATCCTTAAGCTGTGCGACATTTGGCATTTCGCCAAAAAGAAGAAGGTAAACAACTTCTTCAAAACCAAAACGATCATCCTCAAGAATACCGCCGACAATATCGTTTACATTATATCCGCGATAATACAACTCACCGTCGCAAGGAACAAGCTTACCATCAACTTCTTTATTCTGGATAATTGTGGAAATATCTGTAAGGCCTGTTAATACACCCTTACCGTCAAGGTCACGAAGTCCTCTCTTAACATTATACTTTGAATAAAGACTTGTATCGATCATCGAATTTGAGATCATTTTTTGTGCCAAGTCATGGATAGCCGGTGTGTTATCTGAATAACTGCCCATCAAAATCACTTCCTACAATAAAGATTAGTAAATTTATAATTACCATTAAAGAACATTATATCACATTTTAAAGCAAAAGAAAAGATACAAAATGCTTTAAAGTGTCTTATTTATAATTAAGATTATGTCATATTTATATACATTTTAGCAAAAATATTCATTTATCTGCAAATATATACAAAAAGAGGATGAATTTTACTCCATCCTCTTAGTTGTAATTATAATTATTTAATTATTTAATTACTTAAGATATGTACCGTTTGTACCGATCTTACCGTCAATGCCTGTGAAGCCTGAACCGCAAGCTACATAGCATCTCATGTTGGCTTTACCGATACTGCCTACTGTAAGTGTGCCATTTGTAACAGTCTTAACATCACCTGTAACAGCGTCAATATACTTGCCGTTAGGAATGTTCTTGAATGTAGCTCCACCTGAAATAGTTACAAGTGCAAGGCTGTCTACGCCTTCGCTTGAATTTGTATAACGGCGGATAAATGCCATATTACCGGTTACATATTCGCTGTCCTTTGTATACTGACCTTTCTGGAGAGCAGGTACTGCCCTACGAATCATATTCAGTTGTTTAAGGTGAACAGCAAGCGGAGAATTAAGAGTTTCGGCAACTGTTCCCGATGCGCTATATTCACCGAAATCAGTAGCTGAAACATCACCCTCAAGATAATCGCCGAAATATGCACGACCTAAAGTTGAAAGAGGAGCATTTGGACCAAGGTCTATACTTACACCCTTTTGGAATTCAACTTCTGAACCATAGTATAGACATGGAATTCCACGGAATGTAAAGAGAAGTGAAAGGTTTTCTGCCCAAGCCTGAGTACCGCCATTATAACGAGTATCCATATCAGGACCGTAGTCATGGGAGTCAACATAAGTTACATTCCATGTTGAATCATTATAATATGGATCCTCTTCAAGAGCACGGGTAAATGCATTGCTGGCATTAGAGAAGTTCCAATGCATTGGGAAGTCAATAACGCCTGTGCCATTGCCCTTACTGTAATCAGGAGTATGATATGTAATACCATTAAGATAAACATTATCAGAAGTTGGCTGATTACTTGTAGATGAATTGCTTGCATAGTGAGCATTTGTAAGGTTTACATTTTCAAGCTGATCATCGCCGAGAGCATTGATATAATTGCTGTCTGTTTCTGCCCAAGTATAGAAAGGAGCAGAAATTGCAGGGATATTATGATTCCAAAACTCGCTTACACGAGTACAAACCTCGCCGAATACATAGAAATTCTTTCCGCCTGTCTTAAGCCATGATGGGAAATAGAACTGGTTAAGAGTAAGTCTTGATACATGCTTTTCGGTATCCATTCTGAATGCGTCAACACCCATGTTGATATAATCGCCGTAAACATTGTTAAGATACTCTGCAACCTTTGGATTTTCTGTGTTTACATCAACGCAGTCACCGGCAATCTGTCCTGTCTGTACAGTTGGGCTTTCCCAGCTAAGGTCTTTATAATGATGATAGTTATTTTCCGTGTCATGATCGCCTGAATCAAGAGCCTTAGTATCCTTCATTATATTAAGTCTTGCCTGATACTGATAACCCGGAGCAAGACTGTCATAGTCAGGGAATGTTTTTGCAAAATCCGAATCAGGAATAGGAACCATACAATTAACAGACTCAAGATCCTTAAGTGTGCTATACTCTTTTGTAAACATAGGAGCGAGAGTAGCCTCACCAAAGTTACCTGTATGATTGATAACTATGTCCTGAATAATCTTCATACCTTTTTCATGTGCAGCATCGATAAGATCCTGATATTTAACATCGTCACTCTCATAACGAACATCAACAGTTGAGAAATCGAATGCGTGATAGCCATGGTAGTCATAACCTGACGCATTTGTTACAACAGGAGTAATCCAAATTGCACTGAAACCTAAAGCCTTGATGTAATCAAGTTTTTCGATAAGACCCTTAAAGTCGCCTCTCCAAGCAGGGTCTGAATCAGGGTTGTTAGCTTGCTGGTCGTCCCAACAATGAACATTGTTGCCTGTATCACCGTCATAGAAACGAGTTGTGATTACAAAGTAAATTGAATCTTCACGAAGATCCGTTCTCTGCCAGTCATCAAAATCATTCCAAGACTTAGAAGACCATCTTCCGTTTTTGTACCACCACTCGCCGCTGTTTCTTGTTGTTTCAGCAGACTGAGTGCCGTTTGTAACAAACATCATATTGATTTTTGTTACATTGTCGAATGTGTAGCAGTAGCTGTTATCACCCTCGGCGGTCATTTTAGGACCGGGGTAATCTGTTGCGATATTCTGCGGAAGGCTGTTCCAATAATAGATGTTCGGTGCGCCGTCTTCAGAATACACATGCACTTTAATACCGTCGTATTTAGCCTGAACTGACTCAGCATCGTCAACAGTAGCAGCCGAAACCGACACAATACCTACTGTTGCCGCAATGCAGACAACGAGCATTAAAGCAATGAGTTTTTTTACCTTTGTCATAGCTTTTCCTCCATTTTCCGTTAAAATCAAAATTTAACATCTACATATAATTATAAAATAGTTATTAACGATTTTTTTTCTGATTTAGAATTATTAGAAATCTGTGCTTCCAAACATTTAATCCTTGTTTTATGTAATTTATACAAAAAAGTGAACAAAGTGCTGTTTTTTTAAAAAGCAGACAGATTTTTCGACAAAGCAAAAAACTCTCCGATTAAATTCAGAGAGTTTTTATATATCACAACTATTTATATATCACAACTACAAATTATATATTACTTTTCAAAACATATTTTTCAAGTGTTTTTGCAACTCCGTCATCATCATTTGACTCGCAGACATAATTTGCAATCTTTTTTACATCTTCCTCTGCATTGCCCATAGCAACTCCAAGACCCGCATAACCAATCATAGTTATATCATTGTAATTGTCGCCAAAAGCAATCATCTCTTCGTTTGTAAAACCGAGTTTTTCAAGCAGCATAGGCAGCATAGAACCCTTTGTTACGCCGAAAGGCATAATCTCGAGGAAGTACGGTGCGCTCTTATACACATCAAGCAAACCGTCATAGCGTTTTGCAAGAATTTCGTTATATTTATCAATTTCGGCAGGTTCGCCCGAAAGTAAAAGTTTATTGATTTTTTCAGGAATATTCGCCGCAAAATCTTTCACAACAACCATTTCCATTTTGAGAATATCTCTTTCAACATTTGAATAATCATTCAAAGTGCCGCCTGTAATGATTTTCTTATCATCATAGGTATGAACAGAAAGATTTGATTCTTTCAACACACCGAGTATGTCGGAAAGGTATTCCTTCGGAAAATCCTTACTTACAATAGTTTGTCCGGTAGTACAATCAAGAATTTTTCCTCCGTTGAAAGCCATAATATAACCCTCATAGCGGTCAAGCAATAAATCTCTTGCAATGCTCTGAATCCCCATAGGATGTCTGCCCGAAGCGATTACAACCTTTTTGCCCATTTTTTGAGCATCAATAATAGCGTATCGAGTGCGTGGAGTAATCTCTTTTTGAGAGTTAGTCAGAGTACCGTCAATGTCAAGTGCAATAATTTTGTAATCCATAATATCACCTTGTACTTAGAAATATTGATTAACAAATCATTTACAATATAACACACAAGTTAAAAAAATGCAAGTATTTGATACATTATGTAAAAAACAACTTTGTTTATAGCTTTATTTTGCCATTATATAAAAAAATATTTACGGATTAAATACAAAAATCGGGACCGGAAAAATCCCGGTCCCGAACAGCAATAAAAAATTACTGATTATTACTGATTATTATTTGTATTGTTTTGAGCATTGTTATCTTTTTCAATATAAATGCCTTGGTCAACAGTATCGTTACGAATAGAAGAATATTCGCTGAGTACCCATGAATACTGACCTGTTGTAATTGTACTTCCGCAGTATTCGCACTTGCCGGAACTTGACATTTCAAGAGGAGCACCGCAATTCGGGCAACTGTGTGACTTAAGCGTCTGACTGTTTGCACTTGTGGTCTTAATGCCTGCATTACGGGCAAAGCGAAGTGTGTACCTCAACTCGTATCTTGCATTAGGATCTCCACGGAGAACCTGACCGGTCTTTTCGTTTATCTCATAGTCTGTAAGACGGGCATTGAGATAAACTGTAACATACTCAAATTCCTTATCTCTGCGATACGCTGTAAGATAAGCTGTACTTACGGCTACATTTTCAATCTTATTGATTACGCCGTTTGCAATCTTGCGATCAATCTGTTTTTGAGTTTGATTGTAGAGATTATCGTGTAAATAAATTCTTACAGGTGAAAGGTCACGCTTGCTCCAAGCGTCCTGAATGGTAACATATACATATCTTGAGAATGAAAGGAAATCTTCTGCCGAGAAGTTCGGATCATTCTGCTTGATAAGGTCTGAAATCTGTGCCGTACGGTCAGGAAGTGTAATATTTCTGCCTGCCGACTGCTGAATTGTCTGTGATCTGCCAACAGTAGTAGTTGTGCTTTTAGTTGTTCTTTTGCTGTCCTTTTTGCTCCTTATCATGCCGTAAACAACTATACCGATAACTACAAGGAAAACAACTAACGTTCCGCCAAATCCAAGACCTTCTCCGCTGCTTTCGGAACTGCTGTAGTCTGAACTGTCCCAATCAGAACTGTCACCCCAATCGGAACTGTCGCCCCAGTCAGAGCTGCCGCCCCAATCAGAACCGCCGCTGTCATAGTCATTTGAATCGCCGAAGTCAAGCGGAGGTATTCCTAAGTCCGCTGTTTGGTTAGTATGTACCGATTGATTACTTTCGACAGAAACAGCATTAACTGATGAAAAAGCTGTAAAAGCTATCACCGCCATAAGTACAGTCAGTACAATCGAAAAACATTTTTTCAAAGTTATACACCTTCTTTTAAATTTCACGGTAAATCCGTTTGCTTATTATTGCTCTAATTTTAACATATATTGTAAAAATTTGCAATTATATTTATAATTTTGTTTATAAAAAATCCCGTTGTATTTCTATACATATTGCATATCAGCATTAAAAATTCGATATTTATTATTTTTTTCGGAAATATTTATATTTAAGTGTTGACAATGCAATATTGCGGTGCTATAATAATGCCTATAATTTATGTAGGTTTAATAAGGATTGAATTTCAATTACGGACATTACTATAAACATTATATTATAAAGGATAAAGGAGAATGCATTATGAAAATTTACGAGAAAATCACTGACCTCATTGGCAGAACACCTATTATGAAACTCAATAATTACTCTGCTGCACAGGAACTTGACACACCTGTACTTGCAAAGCTTGAATATTTTAATCCGGCAGGAAGTGTTAAGGACAGAGTAGCAAAGGCTATGATTGATGATGCGGAAGAAAAAGGCTTGCTTACATCTGATTCTGTAATCATTGAGCCTACAAGCGGTAACACAGGTATCGGTCTTGCAGCGGTAGCAGCCGCAAGAGGTTACAGAATTATTCTTACAATGCCTGAAACAATGAGTATCGAACGCAGAAATCTTCTTAAGGCTTACGGCGCAGAACTTGTTCTTACTGACGGTGCGAAAGGTATGAAGGGCGCTATCGCAAAGGCTGACGAACTTGCAAGTGAAATTCCGCACAGCTTTATTCCGGGTCAGTTCGTAAACCAGGCAAACCCTGCCGCTCACTTTGCAACAACAGGTCCTGAAATCTGGGAGGATACAGACGGCAAGATTGACATTTTTGTTGCAGGCGTAGGTACAGGCGGTACCGTAACAGGTGTAGGTAAATATCTTAAGTCAAAGAATCCAAATGTAAAAATCGTTGCAGTTGAACCGGCTACATCACCTGTACTTTCAAAGGGTGTTGCAGGTCCTCACAAAATTCAGGGTATCGGCGCAGGCTTTGTTCCCGAAACCCTTGATACTAATGTATATGACGAAATTTTCGCAGTAGAAAACGATGACGCATTTGCAACGGGCAAGGCTATTGCCCGTACAGAGGGTGTGCTTGTAGGTATTTCTTCGGGTGCGGCAGTATATGCGGCAACCGAGCTTGCTAAACGCCCTGAAAACAAGGGTAAGGTAATTGTAGCGCTTCTTCCAGATACAGGCGACCGTTACCTTTCAACTCCAATGTTCTCAGATAAATAATTTAACATCTATCCCCTGTAATAAATTATTTAGGAATTTTTTAACAGACCACAAAGACGGAATTTTACTTCGGCTTTGTGGTCTGTTATTTTGGGCTTTTATCAAAAGTTTTTGGGAGAAATTTATGCTTTAGCTGATTATCGTTCAGGCAACAAAGTAACGCAAAAGCTAAATTTTCAAAACTAAACTTTGTGTGTTAAAACATTATTTGCCTAAACAATAAAAAACTAATTAACAAACAAAGCCATCTTTGACTGATAAAATCAAAGATGGCTTTATAATTTTTTCTATAAACTTATATACTATTATATTACATAGTCATTACCAATGCTTTCGGCCTGATGGTCAATAATATCCTGAATTGTAATACTGTCAAGATACTTTGTAATAACCTCATTAAGTCCCTGCCATACAGGCAAAGTAATGCATTCCTCGCTCATAGGGCAGTTATTCGGAGTGTGGTCAAGACAGGCTACAGGAGCAAGGCTGCCCTCTGTAATGCGGAGAATCTCGCCTACCGTATATTGGTCGGGAGTTCTTGCAAGGCGGTATCCACCCTGAAATCCACGGTTTGTAAGTAACACATCGGCTTTATTAAGAATAGGCATAATCTGCTCAAGATATTTTTTTGAAATATTCTGACGAGCCGCAATATCCTTAAGTGCAATGTAACCGTCATTCTGGTGCATTGCCAAATCTATAAGCATTCGCAGTGCGTATCTTCCCTTTGTAGAAATTTTCAAATTAACACCACCTTTTACTAAGTATTTGCAAAAATATAGCATTCATCTATAACATAATAATAACATATATTTAGTAGGTTTTCAAGTTGTTTTTTATCCGATTTATATTTTAATTATCTTTCTATATGTATATTGGTCGCTTATAATTCTACAAATATGTTATAAAACCGGCAAATTTTGCTCTAAAAACCTACTAAACAAATATATTTTTAAAAATTTAAAAAATAGTATTGACAACGGGTAAATTATATGATAATATACAATCACATTAAACCTATGTAATTAGTAAGTTTTAGCAAAGGAGAATTCTAATGCTTCTATTATTTGTAAATCTATTAAGACAGAACTACCGATACGGACGAATGTGCAGTACCTCTGGATGTTGTTGCTGACGCAACAAATACATTACTACATTATTTTTATTATAACATTGTAACAAACTAAATTAATTATTGAAAGAGGTAAATAAAATGAGCACATTAAAAGATAGAAAATTACACTTTGAAACACTTCAGCTTCATGTAGGACAGGAATCGGCAGACCCGGTAACAGATGCAAGAGCAGTTCCGATTTACGCAACTACTTCTTATGTATTCCACAACAGCCAGCACGCCGCAGATCGTTTTGCACTTAAAGATGCAGGCAACATCTACGGCAGACTTACAAACCCTACAGAAGATATTTTTGAGCAGAGAATTGCAGCTCTTGAGGGTGGTACAGCCGCTCTTGCAGTAGCTTCGGGCGCAGCTGCAATCGCATATACAATTCAGGCTCTTGCTAAAGCAGGCGAGAACATCGTAGCTGCAAAGACAATCTACGGCGGCACATATAACCTTCTCGAACACACACTTCCTGCTTACGGCATTACAACAACATTTGTTGATCCTGATGAAGATGGTGCTTTTGAAAACGCTATTGACGAGAATACAAAGGCTCTCTACATTGAAACACTCGGCAATCCAAATGCTAACCTTATTGATATTGAGGCTCTCGCAAAGATTGCACACGCACACAATATTCCGCTTGTTGTTGACAGCACATTTGCAACCCCTTACCTTGTAAGACCGTTTGAGTACGGTGCAGACATCGTTGTTCATTCAGCTACAAAGTTCATCGGCGGTCACGGTACGGCAATCGGCGGTGTAATTATTGAGAGCGGTAAGTTTGACTGGGCTGCATCAGGTAAATTCCCACAGTTTGCAGAGCCAAACCCATCATACCACGGTGCTGTATTTACACAGGCTGCTCCGGGTGCTGCATTTGTAACATACATCAGAGCAATTCTACTCCGTGACACAGGTGCTACAATCTCTCCGTTCCACGCATTCATTTTCTTGCAGGGTCTTGAAACACTTTCACTCCGTGTTGAGCGTCATGTAGAAAACACAAAGAAAGTTCTTGAATTCCTTGTAAATCACCCACAGGTTGAGAGCGTAAACCACCCATCACTTCCAAACTCACCGTATAAGGCACTTTATGATAAGTACTTCCCTAACGGCGGCGGTTCAATCTTTACTTTTGAAATCAAGGGTACAGAAGAAGACGCTAAGAAGTTCATTGATAATCTCCAGGTATTCTCACTTCTTGCAAATGTAGCAGATGTTAAGTCACTTGCTATTCATCCCGCATCAACAACACACTCACAGCTTAACGAGCAGGAGCTTGCAGAGCAGGGCATTAAGCCAAATACAATTCGTCTTTCAATCGGTACAGAGCATATTGATGATATTCTCTTCGATTTACAGGAAGCATTTGAGGCTATTAAATAATCAAATCACATAATTCAAATATTTACGGACTGCATTTTGTGTGCAGTCCGTTTTTTTGTACATATTCTAATTTTCTGTCGCTGTGCTTTGAGTGAAACTCATTGAAACAAATCCCGTACCAGTCACCGTAATATCGGTATGATTACCGTCAGACCACTGCTCTGCACTGTTAATGCCGTTCGTTCGATAGAACTGAATGTCATATTGATTTTTTTCAGCAGAATTGACTTTTAAAGTGGCAGATCATAAGTATTCTTAAACCATGGGCTGATATCAACATAGTTCGTATTCCAAGTCAGGGTGACAGTACCCTCGCCACTGCCTGACAGGCGGTAGTTGAAGTCGTCAAGATCTTTAGGCGAGGTAGCATTGTCGATGAATGTGCCTGTCCATGTTGCTGATGTGTTATTATTTATATAAATAACGCCAAGCTTTGCTGAGAGCGGTTTCAACTCTGCCTGATTTGTAGGAGTGGCTGTCACTCTCATGTATATGTCAGACCTTGTGAGCTGTGACTTATCAAAAGTCA
>ENA-OPDJ01001762-OPDJ01001762.1-human-gut-metagenome-genome-assembly--contig:-NODE-1762-length-10688-cov-2.542838_pt1 | contig 10688 bp, 6 predicted proteins | sample MGYA00241621_ERZ501505 | MGnify/ENA primary metagenome ERZ501505 (study PRJEB25962, sample SAMEA2042624) | human gut metagenome | biome: human gut; feature: human-associated habitat; material: faeces... | reverse complement strand
GGATATCCGGATTCTTCTTTCATTCGTCTGATAATATATTCCGTCTGACCGATTTGTCCGTATACAAGGCCGGCCTGCATTGCCGTGCCGTATGCGGCCATAAGGTTATCGAGCACGGCGAAGGATATGTTTTCGCACAGCGTCATAAGGCAGGCTGGCAGGCCAACGCTCAAAACCTCGCCCGCTATGTCCTTATTGAACGTATCCTTATCCAGCGCGAAGCCGAGCGTTGTATTATGCCGGTTTTTAAGCATAACGGCAATGAAGTACAAGGCCGTTATAACATTGGAAAGCATGGTTGCAGCAGCCGCACCCAGCGGTTCATTCCCCTTTTCAAACAAAACGAACATAAAAAGCGGATCCAGCGCAACGTTTGCAATGCCGCCTATGGCTATGCCTATGCTGGCCTCCATACTGCGCCCCTCAGAGCGCAGCAGATGCGCCATAAGCGCGCCGAACGCCGTTACAAGCCCGCCAATGGACACGGTGGTTATAAGATACGCCTTGGCGTGGGCATGCACGGCCGCGTTTGCGCCGCCGAGCAGGTCTATAACTCCGTCCGCAAAAAACACGCACACGAGCGAATATATAGCCGTTACGCCCATGCAGCCCCAGAAGGCGAAGCTTGCCGCCTCCTTGGCGCGGTGCCGCTGCCCTGCCCCGGCGGCACGGGCTATGGCGCTGGCCCCGCCCGCGCCGAAAAGATTGGCTATGGCGCTCAGTATCATAAACGCCGGCATGCATACGGTTACGGAGGTTATCATGGCATCGCTCCCCGTAAGGCCGACAAAGAACGTGTCCGCCATGTTATATATAACAAGTATTATTTGGCCTATCACCGCCGGCATGGCAAGCTTCATTATGGCCCTGCCAACGGGTTCGTCCTCAAACAATGCTTTTGATCTCTTTTCGCAGTCCAATTTTTCTCTTCTCCTTATCGTCCCGTTCCCGCGCAAGGGGTATGCCTAATAAGCGGCAGACGCGCGTTTTCGTTTGCGGCTGCTTTATTTTTTGCGTATCCCTATTGCTATCGGATGGTATATATGATATGCTATGTTTCAGATAAAATCAAATTATGGTTTTCTTGGCAGCAATCACGTTTTGTAATGGAGGAGCAATGTTAGGGACAAAGATGGAAACACTGCTTGCAGTGGTCGAATACAAAAACTTTACCAAGGCAGCGGAGGCGCTCTCGCTTACCCAGCCCGCCGTGAGCCACCATATAAACCAGCTCGAGGAGGAGCTGGGCGCGGTGCTGTTCGTGCGCAGCAAGGGCGGATTAAAGCTTACGCCGCAGGGGGAGATAGCCGTTAAATACGCGCGCAGGCTTAAGGCGCTGGACCAGAAGCTGCACAGGGAGCTTATAAACGTTGAAAAGAGCATAACCAATCTGCGCATAGGCATAACGCACACGGCGGAAAGCAACCTGACCACGCAGGTGCTTGCCAAATGCGCCAATCAGCACAGCGGCTTAAGCATTACCATTACAACTGATACGATAAAAAATCTTTATGAGATGCTTGAAAATTACGAGATAGATTTGGCCATAGTCGAAGGCTCGCCGACAAGCTCCGCGTTTTCGTCGCTGATGCTGGATACGGACTATCTTGTTTGCGTAATGGCTGTGACGCACCCGCTTGCAAGCCACGCAATGGTCACGCTAAGCGAGCTGAAGGGAGAGCAGATGATACTGCGCCTGCCTTCCTCCGCAACGCGGACGCTGTTTGAATCCACGCTTGAAAGCATAAACGATTCAATAGAAAACTTCAACGTGACTATTGAGGTGGACAACATAGCCACAATAAAAGACCTTGTCAGGAAGGAGCTTGGCGTATCCATACTGCCAAAGAGCGCATGCATGGACGAACTGAGCAAAGGCAAGCTTGCCGCGCTGCCGATAGAGAATCTGAGCATGGTACGCGAAACGCGCATAGTTTACAACCGCGACTTTTCGCATTTTGACATCCTTCAGGAAATCACCAAAACATATCAGGAAACGGCAAAAGCGCAGCGATAAACGTGGGAATAAAAAAGAGACGGTTCAGCACCGTCTCTTTTTTATCACATTCGTTTTACAGACTCATGCGGTATATGTCCAGCACGTCCTGCTTTTTAAGCGGCACAAAGCCCTCAATAACGCCGCCTGCGCCGCAGGCCTTTTCCGCCATGGCATCGAAATGGGTTTGGTCTATGCCTATGGCCGAGAGCGTGCTTTTAAGTCCAAGCGTGGTAAACAGGAACTCGCTCAGCCGCTCTATGCCGGCGTTGGCCGCCTCCGCATCGTCAAGAGCATTGTCAACGGAGAACACCGTGCGCGCGAATCTTGCAAGGCGCGGCGCGGTGGCATCGTTCAGGCAATGCCGCATCCAGCGCGGGGTGAGTATGGCAAGGCCAAGACCATGCGTAATATCATAATACGCGGAAAGCTGATGCTCCATGGGGTGGCAGCTCCATGCAAGCGTCCTGCCCCCGTCAAGGAAGCCGTTTATGGCCCAGGAGCTTGCCCACATAAGGTTGGCTCGTGCTTCGTAATCATCGGGCTTGGCGATTGCAATGGGCGCGTATTTTATTACCGTTTTGAACAGCACCTCCATGAACCCATCCAGCATATACAGATCCTTTTCGGTATTAAAGTAAACCTCGCATATGTGGCTTATTATATCTGCCGCGCCGCACGCCGTTTGGTATGCACTTACGGAATAGGTCACGGTGGGGTCAAGGAAGGACGCCTTGGGCACAAGCTTATAGTCCCCGCGGCCTATTTTATCATTGGTTTCGGGGTTGCTTATAACGCCGCAGTTATCCATTTCGGAGCCCGTTGCAGCTATCGTCAGCACGGTTATCACAGGCAGCGCGCGTTCTATCGGCGCGCGGTTTTTTATAAATTCCCACGGGTCAATGTCCGCGCACGCTCCGGCAGCAATGAACTTGGCTGCGTCTATGGTACTGCCGCCGCCAACCGCCAAAACCATGTCTATATTCTCCTGCTTGCAAAGCTCCGCCCCGCGCCGCACGGAATCTATTTTGGGGTTAGGCTCAATACCGGAAAGCTCCGCCGCGTAAAGTCCGGCAGCGCTGATCTGCGCCATTACTTTATCGTAAAGCCCGCTCTTTTTTATTGAGCCGCCGCCGTATGCAACAAGCACCTTTTTGCCGTATTTTTTCAGCTCATCGCCAAGGTGGCAAAGCTGATCCTGCCCAAAGTATATGCGCGTGGGTATATCGTACACAAATCCGTTCATGTCGTTTTTCCTTTCCTTTTTATATTCTTGCATAAAGCCTTGCCTGCTCGTAAAGCGCGGGGGCTATGGCAAAAAGATCGGTATTTTTATCCAGCCGCCATTGCCAGTTGCCGTAAGGCTGACCGGGGATATTAACCCGACTGCCCTCCGCAAGGCCAAGGTGATCCTGAAGCTGCGCAACGAACAAGCGCGCAACGGAACCCATGCCGCCGCGTATCATTGCGGCAACAAGTTCAGCCGAATTACTTACGCCGAAATATTTTTCGGTATATTCGCGCACGCCGTCACTCGCTTCTTTTACCCAAAGGGGAGTTGGGCTGTTGTCATGCGTGCCGGTATAGCAAACGCAGTTTTCAACAAAGGCATGGGGCTGATAATCATGCGGCTGCATACCGTCGAACCCAAGCTGCAATACCCGCATGCCCGGGAAGCCGGAGCCGGAAAGCAGCGCCTTTACCTCATCCGTAACATAGCCCAGATCCTCCGCGATAAATTCGGCGTTTACGCCCCGCTTAACGGCGTTCACAAACGCCATGGCCGGCCCCTTTACCCAGCGGCCGTTGCGCGCGGTGCTTTCGCCGAAGGGCACGGCATAATAGCTTTCTATCCCGCGGAAATGGTCTATGCGAATAACATCATAAAGCCTTGCGGCGGCGTTTAGCCGGTTTATCCACCAGCTAAAGCCCGTTTCCTCCATCCTCTGCCAATTATAGAGCGGGTTGCCCCAAAGCTGACCATCCTGATTGAAATAATCCGGCGGCACGCCCGCAACTTCCTTTGGCGCAATGTTTTCATCCAGCGCGAAAAACTCCCGCTGCGCCCAAACCTCAACGGAATCCATGGCAACGTATATCGGCACGTCGCCAATTATGCTTATGCCAAGGCCGTTTATATAGCTTTTCAGCCTTTTCCATTGGGTGAAGAAAAGATACTGAATATATATAAACAGCTCTATATCCTCCTTCAACTCCGTGCTGTAATGCGCTATGGCGTCCGCCTCGTGCCGCTTGACGGATTCATCGTCCCATTTCGTCCACGCCTTCATGCCGAAATGCCGCTTGAGCGCCATAAACAGCGCATATTCATGTATCCAGCTTTCGTGCTCCTTAACGAATGCATTAACCGCCGCGCGGTCTCGCTCAAAGCCGCGCCGCTTGGCCGCCTCCAGCACGCGGAAACGATTAAGGTATATCTTTTCGTAATCCACGCGCCCCGCATCATCGCCCCAGTTCACGCTTTCAATCTCGCTGCGCTCAAGCAAGCCGTCCTCAACAAGCATATCAAGGTCAATAAAATACGGATTGCCCGCCGCGGAGGAAAAGCTTTGGTACGGCGAATCGCCGTAGCTGGTCGGCCCAAGTGGGAGCATTTGCCATGCGCGCCTGCCCGCAGCCTTCAAAAAATCGGCAAACCTATACGCCTCGCGCCCAAGCGTGCCGATACCGTAGGGCGAAGGCAGCGAAAATACCGGCATCAATATGCCGCAACTACGTTCCATATATTTTCTCACCATTCAAGGTTCTTGCTGTCATCCTTGCTGAACACGTGCGCAACATGCCCGCCGAAGCTGAGCTTCACATCCATACCCATGGGATAATGCGCGGCTTCGCCGTTGAGCGGAACTATGGCTATCATGTCCCCGCCGAGGGCGGACATATGAAGATGCACGCTGGAGCCCATCATTTCGCTCACGTCCACCTTTGCCGGTATGCCGCTTTGGCCTATTATCACATGCTCCGGCCTTACGCCCACGGTGACCTGCTGCTCTGCAACGTCCTTCGCTGCAAGGCGCTGCTGCAGTTCAACGCTCAGCCCGTCCGTTTCGATGAAGTAGCGGCCGTTGCGCTTAACAAGGCTGCCATCGAAGAAATTCATCTGCGGCGTGCCTATAAAGCCGGCCACGAACAGATTGGCGGGATGGTCAAACACCTGCTGCGGCGTACCGACCTGCTGAATGAAGCCATCCTTCATTATAACTATCCTGTCGCCCAGCGTCATGGCCTCTGTCTGGTCATGGGTAACGTATATAAACGTGGTATCTATCCTTTGCCTCAGCTTTATCAGCTCCGCGCGCATCTGGTTCCTGAGCTTTGCGTCAAGGTTTGAAAGCGGCTCGTCCATAAGGAATACCGCCGGATTGCGCACGATGGCGCGGCCTATTGCAACGCGCTGCCGCTGTCCGCCTGAAAGCGCCTTGGGCTTCCTGTCGAGATATTCTGTGATATTCAGTATATGCGCCGCTTCCCTTACGCGCTTGTCTATTTCTTCCTTGCTGCACTTTTTAAGCTTGAGCGAAAACGCCATGTTTTCATAAACCGTCATGTGCGGATACAGCGCATAGTTCTGGAAAACCATTGCAATGTTCCTATCCTTGGGCGCAACGTCGTTCATAAGCTTATCGTCTATATACAGTTCGCCGTCGGTAATTTCCTCAAGCCCGGCAATCATTCTGAGCGTTGTGGACTTGCCGCAGCCGGAAGGTCCGACGAGAACGAGGAACTCGCCGTCCTTGATATCAAGATTGAGGTCATCCACCGACGGCTTGTCGTTGCCCGGGTAGATACGAGTGACATGATCGAAAATGACTTCTGCCATGTGCTGTTCATCCTTTCATCGGCAGGTACGTGCCGAACGATCCGTTGTGAGGGGATTACTGTGTTGTGTTGTTTCCGTTTGCAACCGTCGTCTTCGACTAGGCCACAACCTTCCACCGCTCCGTGAAGTGTTTCTCTTCGATGAGCTTTCTTCACTATACACAATCCGGCGAACAAAGCAAATCCCTCCGCCCCGCGCACCGTCGCGTGCATATGCACAAGCTTCCCCGCTTGCCCGAACTGGTAGGTTCGTGATAGCCATCATGCCAAATTTGCCGTGCGACACGCAAGCATGCCCACAGAACGGGCACATTGGCGTCCATGTCACGCGCGGAATCGATCGTCCGAGAGTGGATTCGCGGATTGTCTTGATCTTGGCGCCCATGTCACGCGCGGAATCGATATCGATAATAGAATCGGCACTATGACGGCAAGAAAAAGCGCACGACGGCCCGGTCTGACACTGCACACCTGGCAGCATTACACCAACGCGCCCATGTTCGTGCTCTCCGCGTTCTTCCTGTTCGCGTACTCGTGGCAGATTCTCGCAGGCACCCACACACGGCTGTGCAATCTGGTGATCAACCTGGTCTGGGTGCTCTACAGCATCGACTACGCCATCTCGCTGTACCTCGCGCCCAACCGGTGGAGCTGGTTCAAAAGCAACCTGATACTGCTCATCACGATGATCCTGCCGATGTTCCAGCCGCTGCGGCTGCTGCGGTTCGTGCCGATGCTGCACATGTTCAACCGCTCGGCCGGCACGGCCTCGCGCGGGCGCATCTCGCTGTACGCGGTCGCCGTGGTCGCGATGCTCATCTATGTGGGCGCGCTCGCCGAATACTCGGTGGAGCACAAGGCTCCCGGCGCCACGATTACCAGTTTCCCGCTGTCGATCTGGTGGGCGTTTGTCACGGTGACCACGGTCGGCTACGGCGACGTCTACCCGGTCACCACACTGGGAAGATTCATCGCGATCATTCTCATGATCACCGGCATCGCCGTCATCGGCATCGTGAGTGCCATGATCTCGTCGTGGGTGATCGACCAGGTCAATGTGCGCCCGCATCCGGTGATCCCGGCGCCGGCAGTGGGCGAGGACGGAGGCGCATCCCCGTCCGCGAACGCCTCCACGCACGACGCAGGGGGTTGCCCCGATGAGGATTACACGACGGGCGACGAGGACATCATCGACGCGCCGGACCCGCTCAACGGTTCCTCCCTCGGCCCGAGTCTGAACCCGGCGCAATCCAGAATCGTGCAGGCGGAACTGCTGCGGCTCACCGATTCGGTGAATCGTCTGCACAACGAGATCGAACAGCTGCGTCGCGCGGAACACAGGCACATGCAAGCCTCGGGGCAGACCGCGCGCAAATTGAGATGGCACGCGAACCGCAACGGGCATATGCCTCCCCACGACTCCCCCGAAGGCGACAAACCGGCATAGTCGCGACGCGCCCACCCGCTTTTCGCACATTTGTTCGCATCGCGAGTGCGTTCGCTATACGATAGGCGTATGACTGATGTATACGCATTGCAATTGCAGCCCGGAGACGTGGTGGGCGGCTACACGCTCGAGTCACGCCTTGGTTCCGGTGCCATGGGTTCCGTATGGCGCGCCGTTGACGGCGGAGGCAATGCGTATGCGATGAAGATCCTTCGGGCGTCGCTCTCCGATTCCGACGACGGCAATCCGGATTCGCCCGAATACCGCGCGCAGATGGTCGCCCGTGAGCGCTTGCGCCGTGAGGCCGTGGCTATGCGCAAGATCCGCAATTCGGGAGTCTGCCAGATTGTCGACATGGAGATAGACGATTCGCTGGCATTCCTGGTGACCGAACTCATCGAGGGCGAAAATCTGCGTGAGGATGTTCGCCATAACGGCAAGTATGTGGGAGACGATCTCGAACGGCTCTCCAGCAAGCTCATCGACGCCGTGCATGCAGTGCATGAGGCGGGAATTGTGCACCGCGACATCAAGCCGACCAATGTGATGATCTCGGTGACGGGTCCTGTGCTCGTGGATTTCGGCATCGCGATGACGCCGGGCGAAAGCCATGTGACCAGCACCGGGCTCGTGATGGGCACACCCGGCTTCATTGCCCCCGAGGTCATCGAGGGCGCCGAATCCACGGCGGCCAGCGATTGGTGGTCGTTGGCCTCGGTGCTCGCATTCGCGGCGACCGGCGAACCGGTGTTCGGCACATCGCCCATGATGGCGGTGCTGCAACGCGAGGCATCCGGTCACGCGAATCTGGCAGGGCTGCCCCCGCACACACTGGAGGCGTTCCGCGCCGCATTGGACCCCGACCCGGCCCAACGCTGCACCCCACAGGAACTGTTGGAGGCCATTCGAACCGACGCGTGGACCAGTGACGGCGAGGCGATGCTCCCTTTTGACCTTCGCCGCATAGGGCGCAGGGAAACCGATGCGCCCGGGGTGTCAGGCAGCGTGCTCAGTACCCATGAGCGTGTGGAGAACCCACGCACGTTATGGCACCGCCAGTCGTTGCCCACCGAGGCCATGCCGGTGAATGCCTCCACAGGTACGGTGCCCCTCCCCCCTATGGCCCAGGCATCGCATGCGGCAAACGACAATGGCGATATCGTCACACCTTCCTTCAATGACGCCGAGAGCACAGGCGGCACAAGGGTTTTACCCCAACAGAGCTTTCCCCGGAAGTGGGACTCCGAGCATACGGCGACGATGCCCCGGCCGCAACCGACCACCCCACTTGCGGCCACACCACCCCTCGAAGCGGCGACTCAGTCCATGCGCCCCATGCAATCCGCAACCGGGTTCCAACCCGTCGGCCCTGAGGCAAACAACGCAGGGGCCTCCCCAAATCTCGACCAGCCCCAATATGATGCGCCCAATGGCGCTTATGCCCCGCAGGCACCTGCCTTGCCCAGTGATTACGGACCGGTCGCGACTGCGTACCAGAACACCGTGCGCATGCACCGCACCCGCGGGATTCTCCCCGTGCTGCTCGCCACACTGCCGTTGATGGCCTTGGCCGCCGCCTGCCCCATGGGCGCAGGCATCGCCGCCAGCATGCTGATCTGGGTGGAGCTCACGTTGGGCATGAACCTCAACACACATGTGGCCCATGTGCTCAGGCGCAATGGGCAGGAGGGCAGCGGGTCCAAGGTGTTGCGTGTGGCCCAGCTGCCGTGGCATGCCTTTGCGGCGTTGTTCATGTCGCTCTGGAGTCTGTTGCTGTTCTGGGCGATCTATGTGGCGCTAATGCTCGCCGCCATCTATCTCGTGCGGCTACCGGGCGCCTACTACACGCTGCCACCTGAGCCGCCCTGGAGCCGGCTCGACTCCGTGCTGCTGCTCGCCGGCTCCCCCACCGGCATCAACGGCCTATGGCCGCCATTGCATGGGCCGTCACGCAATTCGGCCCGTATTCCGCGAATCTGCGCGCGGGTGCGGGCGTGATTGTAGGCCTGAGCCCCAAACAGCGGCTCGCCTTGCGCCCTGACGGCAACCATCGGAACATCCGCCGTTTCATCGTCCTCGGCATATGGGTGATCATGCTCGCGCTCACCATCTTCAATCTGGAAGCCACGCCAAGCATCGATTGGTGGCCCATTCTGCCGTGGTCCGGCTTCTAGAGCCGGCAAGGCGGGAGGCCGGGCCCAGTCCTCACTGCACCAGTCATTCATCAGTCATCCCCAAATGGGAAGAAAATATGCAGCGCAGGTTTTTCTTCCCGTGAAAGACCTCCTATCTGCGAAGAAAAATCGATCCCGCATATTTTCTTCCCGCGAAGAGGCATCTAACTGGGAAGAAAATACGCGGTCCCAATTTTTCTTCCCATGAACACCGCATATCAGGCAGACGGGCCTCGCGAAGCGCATCAGTGAAGCCGCCGTACCGAGACGCCCTGACGAGGCGAGACCCAAGCTCACCCTCCCCCGAATGCCGCAGCTGCACGCGATTGCCAAAGCATGGGCGTTGCCATAGACTGCTTAGGGTAAGGAAAGGACGGGCATGGCCGCAAATTCGAAGCAACCGAAACGGGAAAGCCGGGCTCAACGCCGGCAGGAGGAGCAGGCACGCGTACAAGCCAAGCGCGAGCGACTGCAGAAGGAACGCAGAACACAGACGATCATCGGCATCGTGGTCACCGTGGTGCTCATCGCACTCATCGCCATCGCCGGCATCGCCGTCTATCGCAACACGCACCCGAGTGCCGCCAGGCAGCAGGAGGCGGCGAACGAGCAATCCGCAGCGCAGGCCACGCTCAAGGACTCCAAGGTGAAGCCGGCGAAGGCCAGCGAGCTCGGAGGCCTGCTCATGTCGAAGAACGGCTATAACAAGCCGGTGGAGGGCGTGCCCACCGTGGGAATCTACATGGACTTCATGTGCCCCGGCTGCGGCAATCTCAACCGCAACCTCGACCAGGACCTCGTGAAGATGATGGATGCGGGCCAGATCAACATCGATCTGCACATCATGAGCTTCATGGACCGTTACTCGTGGATCAACGGCGATTCGAACAATGTCGACGATTACTCGAGCCGCACCGCCAATGCGGCAATCTACGTGGCCGAGCACGATGACGACCCGAATCATCTGCTCAACTTCATCACGAACCTCTACGCCAAGGACTTCCAACCCGAAGAGGGTTCCGGGTACAAACAGGTGACCGACGACCAGATTAAGGTCCGCATGGATGGCACCGGCATCTCCAAGGATGTGCAGGGCAAGGCGATGCAGCGCGGCTACGACAAGTGGCTCGATGCCGTGAACACCTACACCCCCACCCGTTCCGAGCTGTTCAACCGCTCCGGACAGCTCAAGGGTTCGATGAGCACCCCGACGATGACGATCAACGGCTAC
>ENA-OPDJ01001760-OPDJ01001760.1-human-gut-metagenome-genome-assembly--contig:-NODE-1760-length-10725-cov-2.721181_pt1 | contig 10725 bp, 7 predicted proteins | sample MGYA00241621_ERZ501505 | MGnify/ENA primary metagenome ERZ501505 (study PRJEB25962, sample SAMEA2042624) | human gut metagenome | biome: human gut; feature: human-associated habitat; material: faeces... | reverse complement strand
GGTATGGTAACTGATACGGCCATAATAAGCCGTGTGGCCGACATGTGTGTTTATGTCTGCCGTGCGGACGTGACCCCGAAAGCCGCTTTCTGCTACATTAATGTTCTTAGGGACGAGCATAAATTTGACAAGTTGGCGGTAGTGATCAATGGAATCGACCTGAGCAAACGTAAGAACACCTATGGTTACGGTTATGGTAAGAAATACGGTTATGGCTATGGTAAACATTATGGTTATGGATACGGCTATGGGTATGGTTTTGAGGCGGAGAATAAGAAAAAGGGGTGAGTCTCTATCGAATTATTAAATTATAATCTTTTTTAATCGCAATTAAATAATATGAATATACCCAAAATCGATATAATTGTACCAGTGTATAAGGTCGAGCCATATTTGAGAAAATGTGTTGATTCTTTATTGAATCAAACTTATGATGATTATATAATCTCTTTGGTAGATGATGGTTCTCCAGATGAGTGTCCTGCCATCTGTGATGAATATGCAATCAACTATCCGGAAAAAATCAGGGTTTATCATAAGCAGAATGGGGGATTATCAGATGCGAGGAATTATGCGGTAGAAAGATCAAAATCAGAGTTTGTGATTTTTGTGGATTCCGATGATTGGGTATCGGAGCATTTTATTCAGAATCTAGTTGAAGGACTCGCCTCTAGTGAAATTGATATGGTGGTTTCTCCGTATTACAGGGCAACAGAAACATCGGAAGGAGTTTCTATACGATTGAGTATGCCAACAAAGGCTCCTTGTTGTATGGGAGTGGAAGAAGCTCTAATAGAGTTATGTAGAGAGGAATATTATGGGAATCATGCTTGTTCTAAACTTATCAAACGAAGCTTGATCCTAGCTTATTTATATCCGATAGGTAAATATTTTGAGGATTCTTATACTACATATAAGCATATTGCTCATTCAAGAAAGGTGTCATATATACCTAATCCCGGGTATTATTATCTCCAACGTGAAGGTAGTATCGTACGCTCTGAATTTCAGAGAAGGCATTTAGATCTCATTTATGCAACTCAAGAAATGGTTGAGTATATGATTGACAATGATTTTTCTCGAAGAACTATATCGTTTGGGGTATATAAATTATTCAGAAGTGCTCATGCGACATTTATCCATGCTAGGAAAGAGTCAGATTTTAATGTAATCTATGATGAGGTGCTTATGATTTTAAATCGATATAAGGAATATTTTTCTGTTATTGATCAATCATTAAAGGAGACGATAATTCATAACATAATGATCTTGAATCGTCCATTGTATCATTTTATGATTCTTGGTAAGAAAAAATGAGTAGTTTTTATTATGATATATATTGATAATGTTTTATATATGATTACATGATAATGGTAAGACGATATATAGGGTTTTGGTTGTTTTTGATCTTAAATATGATTTTTGTGTTGTTTTTCTTGGTTAATCAGTCTGAATTCATAATAAGTGCTCTTTTTTTAGTGTGGGTAAATATGACTATATATTCTGTAAGAGACTTGAAATCAAAAGGTATGCTATTTGCTTTTTGTGTGGCTTTTTTTTCATTTCTTATGGGTAGGCATTTACTATCTTATTATTTTGATTATGAGGTGGAAGCCTTTTCAGAAGACGTTAATACACATGCGGAATTGTGTATGTTGCTGAGTTTGGTGACCGTTTTTTTTTCTTATATGTTCTTTTATGTGCGTAATAAGAGGAAAAATAAACAGAGTCATGGTGGATATGTTTTACCTGATAAATATATAAAATTTATACGCAAATATTCTCTTGGAATATTTTGGTTCGCTTTAGTCTTCTCTGTAATCTATGCAATATTCATTGTAGTTCTGGTACATACGATAGGCTATTTGGCCAGCTATACGATCGAAGGAAAGGAGATGATGAGAGGCAATTATTTATTGTTGACACTCAACAGAATAGAGCAGGCTCTTCCTGTTGCTCTCTGTTGTTATCTAGCAACATTGCCAGATCGGAAGTATTGTAACAAAATCTGTGGGTCTTATTTTCTATACTTGATTTTTACACTGCTAGGAGGGCAAAGAGGACCGTTTATCCTAGGGGCTTTATTTTTGATGATATATTATTTCTATCGAAATAAAAGAGATGGTGAAGTATGGGTAAAGAAAAGCTGGGTAAGAATAGGACTGATATCTTTTCCTTTTTTACTTGTCGGGTTGGGGCTTTTTTCTAAAATACGAACTGGAGATCAGATAGAATTTAAAAATATAGGTGACTCTCTTGTGAAATTTGTATATAATAATGGAGTAAGTGTTAATGTGATAAAAAGATCTTATGAGTTAGACTATAAATTAAGATCTGATCGATTTTATTCGATGCATTTTCTTCATGATGGTATCTTTGGATTAGTTTTTGGTTCTGATGGTACAGGTAATAATGCTGATAAGGCTACCGAAGGTTATCATCTAGCTCATGCGCTTCCATATTTAATGTTCCGTGATAAATATCTTGAAGGAGCAGGGACAGGTACAAGTTATATAGCTGAATTGTATCATGATTTTGGTTATATTGGAATAGTATTTGGAAATATAATTTATGGATTTATGTTGGCGTTATTAGCTAAATTTGATAAAAATAAACCATTTAACACATCGATGAAGCTTTTGATTATAACTCGACTTCTTTGGGCGCCACGTGGAGGATTTACTGAATTTATTACAATATTATCGCTTCCTGCTACAATCTTTATATATGTTGTTGTTTTTGTTAGTGTATTTTTTGTGTTTGGTGTTCCACGGAAACGCTGTGCTAAATTAGTATAGACTAAAAATAATTTTTAATTTTGATAGTTGTGAGTGTTTCTGAAAACAATAGGCGTATTGCTCGTAATACGTTACTGCTTTATGGAAGGAAAGCTGTAACCATGTTGATTGCGCTATATTCATCAAGAGTATTACTGCAATATTTGGGAATTGATGATTTTGGATTATATGGACTTGTTGGTAGTATAATTCTTGTTTTTACGTCACTTAAATCAACATTTGCTGCATCTGTTCAGAGATTTCTAAATGTAAATAAGGAAGAGAGTATTGCAAGGGAAAATGAAATTTTCTGCATGGGGATGATAATTCATGTGCTGATTGCTGTTGTCTTTATTCTATTAGCAGAGATTGGAGGTGCGATATTACTCCCAAATCTTAATTTGAATTCTGAAAAACTAATTGTTGCAGGATGTATACTTCATTTTACTATATTTTCGGCAGCAGTCTCTATAATTACAGTTCCTTTTGATGCTCTTGCTATGGCGAATGAGAAATTTGATGCGTTGGCTGTTATTTCTATTATAGATTCTGTTTTACGACTTTGTGTAATATTTATTCTGTCATTTAGTCCGATTCAAAGAGTTGTATTTTATGCGATATTACTTTTGTGTGTAACTATTGTACATATTCTTATGATAGGAGGGTATTGTTATAAAACTTTTAAAACTACAGTGAAATTTCATTTTGTAAAAGATAAAGTTTTATTTAAACGTATGACAGCTTTTGCAGGATGGAATTTCTTTGGTAATTTGGGGTACTATCTCACGAGTGAAGGTGTGAATTTTATTCTTAATATATTTGGTGGAATAGTAGCTAATGCTTCACGTGCAATCTCTTATCAAGTGAAAAATGCGTTACAGACTTTAGTGAATGATATAACTGTTGCTTTTCAACCTCAGAGCATGATGGTTTTTTCAACAGATAAACAACGTTTTTATAATCTTCAATTTTTAGCGACTAAAGCGAGATTTGCTATATGCGTAGTTTTGGGCTTCCCTCTATTTTTATTCATTCCTGAGATTTTGCAAGTTTGGTTGGGAAAACAACCGGAAGGAGCTGCGACCTTTATAAGATGTATTCTATTGTTTGTGGCCATACGTTGTTGGCATGATGCTATTGACACGACTTTTAAATCGGCTGCATGCATGCGAAATTATCAAATATGTGAAATGTCTATTATGCTATTTAACTTACCTGTATCTTGGCTTATGCTTCATTTGAAATTACCTCTGTATAGTGTGTTTATAGTAATGTCTGTTATTGAATTTGTGAATCTGATAGCAATAATGATGTTAGCATATAAGGAGTTAGATTTTATAATAGGGGATTATATTAAGGAAGTAATTATACCTTCGGTATTTATAATTTGTATCATGGGTATAATATATCTAAGTTGTTCTTTTTTTGATATACGTCCTTTTGGATGGATTGAAATGTTCTTTTTCTTAATAGGTGCATTTAGTATTGCGATTGGATTGATTTTTATGGTCTTGTTCTCTCGGATTGAAAGAGAAAAATTAGTGTCCATGATGAAATATAAATAATATTATTGTTGAATAATACTGTTTTATTGATAGATGGTAAATGTTTTTTGATATAATAATTTGAAAATGAGAAATCTAATCCTTCTTGCAAACTTTTTTCCTTATGGTAATGGTGAACCATATTTGGAAACTGAGGTGAAATATTATGAACAGTATTTTGATCGTATTTATATTTGTTCATTGCAGTTAAGAAAAAGAGATCTACAATCTCGACGAGAATTACCTTCAGATAAATTTGAAGTATTCCCAGTTGAAAAAGCACCTAACTATGTTTATCTATTTAACTCACTTAGAGTTTTAGGAAATGCTAATCTTTATAAGGAATTGTGGAAGCTAGGTAAAGAGAAAAGAATGTCTTTTCAGCGTGTGGTGCGTCTGTTTGTTTATCTTAGTCGTTCGTATTATGAGGCTGGAAAAATAAAGAAATGGTTCAAAAGAAAAGTGACTTTTGATAATCTTGATTGTGGGGTTTTGTATTCATACCGTTTTGAATATCAACCTTATGTTGGATTACTGATTAAACAGGTATTACCCAATTTTAAAATTGTAGCTAGAGGGCATGGATTCGATTTGTATGAAGAAAGACATCAGGAACATTATATTCCTTTGCGTGAGTATTTATTGGAAAATCTTGATAAAACGATTATGATTGCACAAGATGGGGTTAATTATCTTGTGGAAAAATATCCTGTCTATAAGGAAAAAGTAATACTTTCTCGTCTTGGAACTATGGATCAAGGTCTGGCAATTCTTCCACAATCAATGGATGAATTTCGACTTGTCAGTTGTTCTACGGTCTCTCCTATAAAACGAATACATCTTATTGTGGAGGCATTAGCCCAAATTAAGAATATTCGAGTTCGATGGGATCATTATGGTGATGGCCTTTTATTGTCTGATATTAAGTGTCTTGCCGTAAAATTGTTGCATGGAAATATTCACTGGCATTTTCATGGGTATGTAGATAATCAAACTTTGATGTCTATTTATCAAAAGAAACCATACCATTTGTTTCTCAACGTTAGTTCATCAGAAGGAGTTCCTGTTTCTATCATGGAAGCCATGTCTTTTGGAATTCCTTGCGTAGCAACAGATGTTGGAGGAACTAAAGAGGTTATTGAAAATTATAAAAATGGGATCTTATTGTCTTCGGATTTTAAGCCCAAAGAACTTGCAGGTTGGATTATGCTTTTTTTTAAAATGGATGAAAAAGAATATCTGCTGTATAGAAATAACGCTCGGACAGGTTGGGAAGAATTTTATAATGCGGATAAAAATTATCGTATATTTTTGAACTTTCTGAATAATATGTGATTAGATGTGATTTGCTGTAATAAGAAAAATACATATACCCTAAAAATCTTCATATAAGTTTAATACTATATTTATTACTCTAATAGATGAAAAGAATAATGATTTTGGGAGCAAGTCTCCTCCAGCTTCCTGCTATAAAGAAGGCTAAAGAAATGGGTCTGGATGTAATTGCTGTAGACATGGATCCGGATGCTGTAGGGTTTAAAGAAGAGGGGATAACGAAATTGCAGATTAGCACGATAGATACACCCCGAATCGTAGAGGCTGCTCGTACTTATCAAATAGATGGGATAATGACGCTTGCTTCCGATATGCCTATGCAAGCGGTCGCTGCGGTGTGTGAAGAGTTGGGATTAATAGGTATTACCCCTCAAACGGCTCTTAATGCGACAAATAAGGCCGAAATGCGTAGATGTTTTAAGGCGCATGATGTTCCTATTCCTGAGTTTTATATAGTTAGTGAGCTTGATGAATTTATGGAGGCGACCAAACATTTTACGACTAAATTTATAATAAAGCCTGCTGATAATTCGGGGAATCGTGGGGTGAAACTTATAACAGATATAGCGGAAGAACAGGTTTTGATCCAAGCTTTTGATTATAGCAAAAAGTACAGTAGGGATGGGCGAGTTCTACTTGAAGAGTATATGGAAGGCGATGAGTTTAGTGTAGAGACAATGAGTGTTGATGGAGTATGCCATGTGATTCAAGTTACGGATAAACTAACTTCTGGTGCGCCCTATTTTGTAGAAATGGGACATACGCAGCCTTCCATGTTTGCGGAAGATATTAAAATGAGGATATCGGAAGTTGCAAAAGCAGGGATTAAAGCATTAGGTATCAATCATGGTCCTTCGCATACGGAAATAAAACTTACGTCTACTGGGCCTAAAATAGTGGAGATAGGCGCAAGATTGGGTGGAGGATGTATTACAACACATCTTGTTCCGCTATCAACAGGGGTAAATATGGTAGAGGCCAATATACGTATAGCTTTAGGAGAAACTCCTGATCTATGTAAGAAATATGATAAAGGTGCGGCTATTCGCTTCCTGCAACCTCTTCCAGGTATTTTTAAGTCGGTAGAAGGTGTAGATGAAGCCAGAGGTATCTCAGGCGTTATTGAGGTTGGATTTATGAAGAAAATAGGTGAAGTTATTCCGGAGCTATCTAATGGACTTGATCGAGTAGGCTATGTTATAACGCAAGGTAATACCCGTGAAGAAGCTGTAAGATTATGTGGGCAAGCTGTCAAAAAGATTAAATTTGAAATGGTGTAAATTATGTATAAAAGTTTTTTTAAGCGTTTATTTGATATTTGTGGTTCACTTTTAGCTATTCCTTTTGTTGTTATTATCGGCTTATTTGTAGGTTTGGCAATTTATTGGGAGGATAAAGGGGATGTATTCTATCTTGCTTCTCGACGTGGTCGTTATGGAAAGATATTTAAGATGTTTAAATTTCGTTCGATGAAAATGAATGCTCCAGATATTCGTAATTCGGATAATTCAACTTATAATTCTCCGGATGATCCAAGAGTTACTAAAGTGGGTAAGTTTATACGTAGAACTTCTATTGATGAATTACCTCAATTTTTCAATGTGTTGATTGGGGATATGAGTTTTATCGGGCCGAGACCTGTAACAATAGATCGCTCTTTTGAGGAATATGATGAAAAACGTAAGATACGTTTGGATGTACGTCCTGGAATTACTGGATATTCACAAGCTTATTTTCGAAATTCTATTTCAAATCAAAAGAAATTAGAGAAGGATGCTTTCTATGCTCGGAATGTCTCTTTTTGGGGTGATCTAAAAATTATTTTAGCAACAATTAATACAGTTATATTTCGCAGAAATATCTATAATAAAAAGAATCAATAATGAATGCTCAAAGGAAACGTTTACTCATATTAGGGGCCGGGCGTGGTCAAATAGGTTTGTATAAAGCAGCTCGTGAGATGGGAGTGATAAGCATTGCAGGGACAATGCCTAACAATAACCCTCCTTGTATACCATTGGCTGATGAGGTATGTTATATGGATATTCTTGATCCGGATGAGGTAGAGAGTAAGACTGCCGATTTACGATTTGATGGTGTGGCAACTTGCTGTCTAGATCGTGGGTTGAAAGCTCTTGGACGATTATGTGATAAACGCTCATTGCCGGGATATTCAGAGGAAGTCGCAGAGCTTTGTAATGATAAGTCAAAAATGAAACTTCGATTTAGTAAATATGGTGTAAATACGGCTGCATTTAAGCAAATATCTTCGGATGAAGATTTATTAGATGCTATAGATAAAATAGGAGGGTATCCTGTGATTATCAAAGCTACAGATCTAGCTGGTAGCCGAGGTATTTATAAAGCTAATAATGAGGAAGAAGCTTTTGAGGGATTTTATAAAGCAAAGAATGTCACTAAGGTTGATTATGTGCTTATAGAGAAATTCTTACAAGGGCGTGAATTTGGGGCACAGGCTTTTATCTCTAATGGTGAAATTCTTTTCGTCATGCCCCATGGTGATATACTTTACCAAGCAGATACGGCTGGTCCTGTAGGACATTATGTTCCTTATGAATGTTCAGATGTTCTTCGAGAAAAAATGACAGAAGAGGCTCGAAAAGCCATAAAGGCTATAGGGCTTGATGATTGCGCTGTTAATATTGATTTTATCGAAGAAGATGGTGTAATATATGTATTAGAGTTAACAGGACGAATCGGTGCTAATTGCTTACCTGAACTTGTAAGTATTAATTATGGACTAAATTATTACAAGATGGTGATTGCGGCAGCTTTAGGTATTGATCCGGTAGAAATATGGAATCAACGTCAAGTTGGTCAAGCTGGTTTGTCGAAAATGATAATTTCGCCAGAGCAGGAAGGAGTCTTGGAAGACATACGATATGTAGGTGAAAGAGACTCCTATATTTATGATTTGACATTCTTTGTACGTCCAGGTTCAGAGGTGAAGAGATTTGCCAATTCAAGTCATTGCTTGGCCCAAATAGTAGTAGAGGGGCAAAATCTTGAAGAGTGTGAGAGAAAAGTTGATTTAGTCACATCTAAAATAGAGATGAGACTAAAATGAGAATTATAAAGAAACGGGATATTTGATCGAGAAATAATTTTAATAAAGATGAAAAAAATACCTTTTTCACCTCCTGATATAACAGTGAGTGAGGTTGATTTAGTATCGGGTGCCCTTTATTCCAGTTGGATTACAACTGGTCCGAAAACAAAAGAGTTTGAGCGTAAGATCGCTGAATACTGCCATACTGATAAAGCTGTATGTTTAAATTCCGCTACAGCTTGTATGGAGTCTATATTGAGAGTATTAGGTGTTGGTCCCGGTGATGAGGTGATTACCAGTGCTTATACGTATACCGCTACCGCTAGTGTGACTTGTCATGTAGGTGCTAAGGTGGTTATGGTGGATACGGCTCCTGATTCTTTCGAGATGGATTATGATAAATTGGTGGAAGCTATAACCCCTAATACAAAAGTAGTGATCCCTGTGGATCTAGGAGGGGTTATATGCGACTATGATCGGATATATGCGTCGCTGGAAAGTAAACGACATTTATTCAATCCTGCGAATGAGATTCAGAAATTGTTTGGCCGAGTAATTGTTTTGGCAGATGCGGCACATGCTTTTGGTGCTCAATGGCATGGGAGGATGTGTGGCGAGGTGGCTGACTTTACATCTTTCTCTTTTCATGCGGTAAAGAATTTAACGACTGCTGAGGGAGGAGCGTTGACGTGGCGTACTATCCCGGGTTTGGATAATGAGGCTTTATATAAGCAATTCCAGCTTCTTTCGTTGCATGGGCAGAATAAAGACGCTCTTGCAAAAACACAGCTAGGGACTTGGGAGTATGATATCGTGGCACCTTATTATAAATGTAATATGACTGATATCATGGCTGCTATCGGTTTGGCTCAATTTGAACGTTATGACGGGATGCTTGCTAGACGCCAAGAGATTATCCGTCGTTATAACGAGTCTCTGAGATCTTATCATGTGCAAACTCTTAATCATTTAGATGGTGATCATATCTCCAGCGGACATTTATATTTGGTAAGATTGTTGGATAAATCCTTGGAACAACGAAATGATATTGTTATCAAAATGGCTGAACGTGGGATAGCGTGCAATGTACATTATAAACCTTTACCTATGATGACGGCCTATAAGAACTTAGGCTTTGATATCGCGGATTATTCAAATGCTTACAATCAATACCATAACGAGATTACTCTTCCTTTACATACCTTACTTTCTGATGAGGATATTGAGTATGTGATCTCTAATTTTATCGATATAATCTCCCAATAAACACATATAATAGCCCGGGATGATAAATGAGAGCAGTCCGTCGGAAAGATCTGGGAATCGACGACAACAAGCTGCGGTAGTTTTTCATAATTTATTTGGACGTAATAAGGTACTTAAGTATTTTGGCTGAGAAACAATTGTAGAGTAAACTTGTTTCATCAATAAAAAACAAAAGGGACAACCTTTTTATTACTAAGTACAAACCGGGTCATATTAGACTGAAAGTAGTCAACAAAATTCGTTAAACTACATTTAGTGTATAAAACAAAAGTTTAGCAAGCGGAAAACTTTAGTTTTCTCTAAGAGAAACTCTTATTCGCTTCGCTTCCTACATCTATTACCTGCGGAATCGACATGCGCTAGATGCACGACACCAGCGAACCATAGTTATGATTCTTTTTTTTGAGATTCTCCTTAAAATATGGTAGATGCATACTGATAATTGTAGATGCTTTTTATCTACAACCAATATGCAATCTGTTTATTTATAGAGTTTTGATAGGAAGTGGTAGATGTTGTAGATGTTTTTATAAAATCAATTCCTTACGTAAACTTAGGGAATATCGGATAATTTATTTTATCCTAAAACAATGTGGGCTAAAAAGTATATGATATCTTTGCCTTCCTATGGTAAAGCTTGAATATCTAAAAAAGATATGTGTTCGTTGGATTATATTGGCGATTTTTCTTGTCGCTATATGGATCGTGATGGGAAATCCCAGATTAGGCGAAT
>ENA-OPDJ01001758-OPDJ01001758.1-human-gut-metagenome-genome-assembly--contig:-NODE-1758-length-10749-cov-12.806621_pt1 | contig 10749 bp, 10 predicted proteins | sample MGYA00241621_ERZ501505 | MGnify/ENA primary metagenome ERZ501505 (study PRJEB25962, sample SAMEA2042624) | human gut metagenome | biome: human gut; feature: human-associated habitat; material: faeces... | reverse complement strand
CAGCCTGCCCCTGGTGTATTTCGCCCGGCCCAACAGCAGCCTGCTGCGGCTGGGCAAATGCCGGATGGACCTGCGCGCCCTGCTGAAAACCTGCTCCAACGGGTCGTCGGAGTTTATGAGCAACGTGTCCATGTCCCTGGTGAGCATGCTGTATAACGTGCAGCTGATGAAGTACGCCGGAGAGGACGGTGTCTCTGCCTACGGCGTGCTGATGTATGTAAATATGATCTTCCAGGCCATCTATATCGGCTATTCTGTGGGGGCGGCCCCTGTTGTGTCGTTCCACTATGGGGCCGGAAACCGCGGGGAGCTGCGGGGCCTGCTGCGGCGCAGCGGCGGCCTGCTGGCCGTGTGCGCGGTGTGCATGCTGGCGGCGGGGCAGGTTCTGGCCGCGCCGCTGTCCCGGCTGTATGTGGGGTATGACCCGGGACTGTTCCGGATGACGTCCCACGCCTTCTCCATTTTCTCGTTCTCGTTCCTGTTCTCGGGCTTCGCCATCTACGGCTCGTCCTTCTTCACGGCCCTGAACGACGGGCTCACCTCGGCCATCATCGCGTTCTTGCGGGCCCTGGTGTTCCAGGTGGGAGCGGTGCTGCTGTTCCCGCTGTTGTGGAGGCTGGACGGCATCTGGATGTCCATCGTGGCGGCGGAGGTCATGGCCGTTGTCGCCACGGGTATCTTCTTGCTGGCCAAGCGGAAACGGTATGGCTACTAAAAAAACGGAAAAATTTCAAAAAACCCCTTGCATTCCCCGAAAAGGTGTGGTATAGTAATCAAGCTGACTTGAGTGATTTGGTTGGCTATCCGGGTGTGGCGAAGTTTGGTATCGCGCTTGAATGGGGTTCAAGAGGCCTTGAGTTCGAATCTCAACACTCGGACCATTGAGAAGTCCTGAAACCGTAACGGTTTCGGGACTTCTTTTTTTTGCCCGCATGGGCGCGGCAGCTGGGTTTCTAACACTTTTCTAACGCCTGCCAGACAGCAGGGCGGACATTTCATCGGCAATGGACTGCTTGCGCGCTACATCCAGGTGGCCGTAGACGTTGGCCGTCATCTTGATATCACTGTGGCCCAACCACTCCTGCACGTCCTTGAGGGTGAAGCCGTGACTCAACAGGAGACTGGCGCAGCTATGGCGCAGTTCGTGAAAGCGAATACGGGGCAGTCCGTGCTTTTGGAGCAGGCGGGCAAAATGATGGGTGATATAGTCCGGCGGGAACGGACGCCCATCCGGCCATTTGAATACATACGGGTTTTCTTGATACGCCTTTCCAAATAGCCGATGGTTGGCGCTCTGGTCCGCCAGAGCCTGCAGAAAGATATCCCGCGCTTCCGGCAGCAGCGGGAAGGACCGGTAGCTGCTGGCGTTCTTGGTCTTATCCTTTTCCACAGCGGCAGTTACCTTGCTTACCGTGTGACGGATGGTCAGGGTACCCCGGTCAAAGTCGATGCTGTCCCATTGAAGGCCCAGCAATTCACTGCGGCGCAAGCCATAAATGGCGGTGATTTTCACCAACGGATACAACGGGTCATCCTGGATGGCTTCCAAGAGCACCTGCAGCTGCTCTGCCGTGTAAAAATGCGCTTCATGCCGGGGAACGCTGGGCAGGTCCACATATTCACAAGGATTGGCAGGCAGCAGGCCTGCCTTGACTGCCTCAGTCAGCGTCTGATACAGAATATTCTTGTGCAGGCGTAGACTGCGGGGAGACAAGCCGCCTTTGCCATCCTTGCGGCCATGAGCGGCTTTTTCGTCCAAATAATCCTGCAGGACCTGGCGCGTTACCTGCTGCAGCTTTAGCCTGCTGGCATCAAAATACGGGAGGATGTGACTGCATGCCAGGCTTTCATAGCCCTGATAGGTCACCTCGTCTACCCGGCGCTTTACATGTGTCAGCCAGATACGGACGTATGCGGCAAAGGTCACATCACTGGGGAAGATACCCTGCTGCTGTTCGTATTGCTGGATGGTCTGGCGCAGCAGCTGCTCCGCCTTTCGTTTATTGCCCTTTACCGGCAGGTCGGTCTTGACCCATTTTTGCTTCCGCTTGCCGTTTACATGGCTGTTGAGAACGATATAGTACTTGTCATTCTTGATTTGCAGACTTCCTGTCATAATATCTCCTTTCCGGACAGTTGGATTTGTCTGCTGTCATGGGTTCGTTACCGTATAGCGTGTCGACTGGATAAAATCCACCAGGCACGGCTTGGGGATGATGATCTTGCGGCCAATGCGCTTGTAGCCCAGACGCTTTTCACGAATCAACCGGTATACGCTGGCCTTGCCGATGCCCAAAGCATGGGCAGCTTCGGCCGGGGTCATTACATCGGGGTATTCCCTGAACACATACAGGCCCCCTTAAAACGGCTCTTTGCCGGTATCCGCCTGCATTTCCAGCTCACCTTGATTAATGCGGCGGCAGAAAGCACGGTATGTTTCCGGCTCCGACAGCTGTACATTGGGATACTGGGCCGACAGAGGAATATTGCTGATTAGGAATACTTTGGTATAGCATGCCACTTTGTTGCTATACCGACAGGGCAGCATTAGAGGATAGCCGTCCAAATACTTGAGCATATCCGCAACGGGGAGACTGCTACGGAACTCGTCAAACAGAATTACATTCTGCCCCCGGTAATCGTCAAAGGGATGGTCATAATTGGTGACGTGATAGACATTTTCGTAACCGTACAGCTCCATGACGCTGCGAGTCTTGCCTACGCCAGTGGGGCCCCATAAGTAGGTGACCTCCAAATTACGCCACTGATTGCGGTAGCGTTCCTCCAACAGCGTTTGACGGGCAGTTTCGATATGCTGCAGCCGGTTCATGGCGGAGGGGTATTGCAACAGAATCTCGGCATTGGATGCACCGGACTGGACAAGCTCCAAAATCTCAGAGCTGATAGATTCCCGTTTGTTCCGCTCAGCAGGCAGGGGGCCGCTTTCCTCAAAGGTCTGGGGCAGGTTTGTCTCATGTTTGGCGTCATCCAGCCAGCGGCCTTCCTTGCGAATATAGTCGCGGTTCTCGCGGTGACTGCCTTTAGCGGCCTCCATATGAGCGCCCATAAAACGCTGCTGCAGCGTGGAAAATAGAATCGCGTTGGGGGAATAGAGATACAAGTGCGTGTGAGGCGTTCCCTGTTCGCCTATCTCGTCGCACATACACCAGTACTGAATACCGGGGAAGCTGGCCAGCGTGGTCTTAATGACCGCATGCGTAAATCCGTGCTGAACCGGATTGTTAAAGGTCAGCTGATACTTTCTTGCTTTGTTAGTCGTGTAGCACATCCTTTCCAAGATTACACAAAACACATGGTTACCAAAGGGTAATACTATGCCTTTGGTAACCCATATACGGGAGTTTCAGCGGGCACCGGCAGCGGTGCGGTTGTCGGGACCTTTCTGCAGCAAGGCCATGGCATAGAACGATGTGGCCTTTGCCGTGGGCGGGACTCTTTGCGGGCACTGGGAGCTTTCCGCATGACGGGAGATGCAGCAGCAAGGCCACAGGGGAGCTTGGATGCGAGCCGCTTTGCGGCTGACGCCGCAAGTTGCTCTCGCATTTCCTTGCGGGGGCGATTACTTCTCCTGTGACAGGGTGGATTTGATTTCTGTGAGTCCATCCCGAGACATTTCCACAAGCTGGTCTATGGAGCAGTTATTCAGCAGACGAAGCATGGCTTGTGACTGTTCCAAGCCATTGAGCTGCTGTACAATAAGCTGCAGGCAGGCGCTGGCATCGTTGGTAATACCCTGGCGCTGTTTATAGTCCTGGATTCGCTGGTACAGGTCATCCGGTATGGTAAGATTCACACGTTTTTTATCTGATGGCATAGGGCTTACCTCCTTGCGATGGATTCTGACACTGATTTTACAGCGGGATACGCAGAATGTCAAGGAGTACTTTGGAGTAACTCCGAGAAAAAGCCACCTGTTCCAATGGGGAACAGGTGGCTTGATGAAACCATGACAGCAGATTTCTTCTAACACATTTCTAACACTTTTCTGATTTCCTTGTTTTCTGGTGGGCCGGGCGCTGCAATATGCATCATGCAGCGCCCGGCCCAAACCCCTTGCAATTACAGGCAATATCACGATACGCAGCGTGTCGGAACGCTGCCATACGCGACGAACGAAAAAGCAATGGGGTTCAAGAGGCCTTGAGTTCGAATCTCAACACTCGGACCATAATGTGGAGACAAAACAGATGTCTCCTGCGAAAAGCCCGATTATATCGGGCTTTTTTGCTGCCTAAACGGCGATTTTTCTCTGTACCAAAACGCAGATGTAAAATCGCCGTTTTCCCTTTGTGGATAGACTTGAACTCCCGAAAAGTAAATATCCGATACACAGGCAGATAGAAAGCAAAAATCTATCTGCCTTTTTTATTACCCTAAAAAGGAGAAATCAAATATGCTACAGAAAGAATGAGCCAAACGCCTCAAGGCTCGGTACGACGCCAAGATGGACGGAAGCGGATGGTTAGAGGTGTCCTCGGACGGCATCCCCCTCTGCCGGATCGACAGTATGCTGAGAACGCCCAACTGCCCGTTCGTGCTTTTCGTCGGCACAAAGAAACTGGTCAAGCGAAAGGAGTTTGAACAGTTCATCAGTGAAAAACTGGTGATATAAGTGGCTACGGAAGATTTTCAAATAAGTGGAGAGTTTTTTCACACGATAGCTTGAGAAGGAGGACCTTATATGCTATAATTTATCTGTAGTAGTGCGTCCTTTTTCGCAAGCGCGGAAGGGATACAATTGATACCCACTTATATAAGCTCTGCGACGAAGCGGGGATCAAGCACTTTTGTATGCACGCTTTACGCCATACCTATGCTACACGGGCAATCGAGCGCGGGATGCCGCCCAAGGTGTTGCAGAAGCTGCTGGGTCATGCCAGTATCAAGACCACGATGGACAAATACGTCCATGTGACCGATGACTCCCTCTTTCAAGCTGTGCGCCAATTTGAAGAAGCAAAAAGCGCGTAAAAAGGTGAGTAAATCACCCGTCAAAAAGTTTATAATTGAAGAAAGTTCTAAAAATCGCGAGATTAAACCGTCATTCCGCAACTTTCTTCCTCGAAAATAAAGGAGAAAATGAAACTATGAAATTAGGTATCGTCGAAAGCGAGCCTGTTTCTATAATTCTCCGCAAACGCGCAAATGCCGATAAAGCTTGATAGGACAGGCATTTTCGGATGAAGTCAAAACATAAAAGTTCCTATTTCCCTACGCATCCCCACGCAGAAATGGCGTAAAAATGGCGTAGAGGAACCGGCGATGCGCAGTTGCGAAAATCGCCTGCTGCAACATTACTAAGAATATTCAAGCTGCCCTGCGCACAAGCAGGGCAGCTTTTTTATCCGCACACCGGCGCAGAGAACTACAAGGCGTTTCACTTCGCACTCGGCTGAGCCGCAGCGTCCGGCGCGAAATATTTCCGCCACGGGAAGCGGTCACAGAACGTCCAGTGCTTTTCATAAAACGCGGAGAATCGTCCGATGACATATGCTTGTCCTTTTATACTTACTACATTATAATGATAGTAAAACAGCATGGCGGCGTCCTCCCGTGGGCCGCCATGCCTTTAACTGCTGGGAATGACAGAAAGAAAGCAGCGGCCTTGATTTCTCAAAACCGCCACCAGTGAATATAAATTAAGCGTGAAAATGGGTCTGCCCAGCAGCGGTTTTTTTCTTTTCTGCCGCTGGGCAGATGTTTTTTCTTTAGATACATGATAAGAGGAATTTTGAAGATTCCATAAAGATTTGAAAAATGGACGGACATAAAAGACGTCCATTACACTATCGGAAAATCAGCAAGGAAGTTTCATAGTAACCTTTGCGCCGCCGGTTTCTTTTGAATTTTCTAAAATAAGCTGACCATTATGTTGTTCCATAATCGAATTTGTAATATATAGACCCATACCAAAGTGTAACTTTGAATTGCGGCTTTGATCGCCCATATAGAACCGTTCCTGTGCGTGGCATAATGCCTCTTTAGAAAACCCCGTTCCCTCGTCTGTGACTGAAATTTCCACGAAACCGTTGTTACTCTGAACATCCACATAAAGCGTTCCGCCTTGCGGGGAGTAGTCCAGCCCATTACTGATAACATTCATAATAGCACGTTCTATCAGCACCCTATCAAATTTCAGCATTTGAGGGAGTGAAACAGTATTCATTTGCAGCCGGATTTCTTTTGTCCGGCATAGTGATTCCATATAACCGAACAAGTGCTGCATGAACGCTGGCAAGTCTATACTTTCAATATGGAGCTGATAACCAACCGCCGCCCGTGATATATCAATCAGGGTTTGAATATATGACTGCATCTGGCCGGAGCTTTCCACGACGTAACCAGCGTATAATCGTTGCTCATCATCAAGATTTGTTTCTGTGAGTAAATCAGCATTTCCTTGAATAACCGTCAGAGGCGTTTTCAAATCATGGGCAAGCGCGGCGATTTGCTCTTTCTGTGTCTGTTCGGTTTTCCATTGCCGTTCTAACGAAATTTTCAGATTATCTTTCATATCTGAAAAAGATGCAAGGGCATCTTCAAACTCTTTGATTTTGGCGTGTCCTACTTCAAAATCAAGGTTTTGCTTTGAAACCTCCGCAGTTGCTTCTAAAAGCGGGGTCAGTTGTGTACGCAGGTTCTTAGCAAATCTGGCGGTCAGTATGATAATGACCAGCAGCGAATTTACAGCCATCAGGATAAACGCAAGCGTGTCAGGAGATGGAAAATATTCCGGTAGCCATGACACTGTAAATTGAGAACCAATATAATACCTTAAAACGCAAAATTCGTTTTCCCGGACAACAAGTGCAAACTGCCTCCCCGTAGCATATTCAATATATTCTCCCTTTGCGTACAGCAGGGCAATTTCTTTTTCATCATCGTCCATATTGCTGTAAAGCTCATTAAAGTTCTTGTCCAGAATTAAGTAGCCGCATCCCTGTGGAATCACAACCTTTGTAATATCCGGGGCAATCGTCAGCGTTGGAATGATCTCTTTTACCTGCAATTCACTTAGATTTGCTCTTGTAGCTAATCCAGCATTTACAGCAAGTCCCTCCAAACCAGAAGGGACAATAATTGCCGCTACCAGCATGACAATGAGGGAGATAGCAAACTGGCGAAACAATATTTTCAATGTAGGTTTCTTTTTCACTCCCATTTATATCCTATCCCCCATACGGTGCTGATCGGACTTATTTTGAAATGCTCCAATTTCGCACGAATATTTTTTATATGCGTTGAGATCGTAGAGTTATCGCCTATTCCATCAAACCCGAAAACGGCTTCATAGATTTGTTCTTTTGTAAAAACCTGTCCCCGGTTTTTCGCAAGGTATTCACAGATTGAATACTCGCTTTTGGTAAGGGGAACCGGCTGTTCTGAAACATACAGTACCTTTGCGGAAAGGTCAAATCTTATATCAGGCTCAAATGAAAGTGTGCTGTGATGCTCCCTTTTTTCTCTGCGTAAATGTGCCGCGACACGGGCGCGAAGCTCCTGAATACGAAAAGGTTTCGTAATATAATCATCCGCACCGATGCCCAATCCAAACAATATATCTTCCTCTAATGTCTTTGCGGTCAGAAAGAGAATCGGGCAGTCTACCATATTCCTGATCTGTTTGCAAAACTCAAACCCGTCTGTGCCAGGCATCATCACATCCAAAAGAATGAGGTCATAGAAATGCAGCTTTTTGATGTCTACATCATCCGCATTTTGACAGACTGTTATCAAATATCCATCTTTCCCCAAACTGTTCTTAATCAATTCCAAGATAGAAACTTCATCGTCAACTACAAGTAAGTGGGTCAAAAAATCACCTCCCGCCCCATTATACCACATTGTCGAGGTTACTCATCATTATTTTTAATGTCAGCTTTCCGATATTCATTGTTGATATTTACAGCTACGGCATTGCTTATATCCACATCCACAATACTGTAAACGTAGCCGAAACTGAAATCTTCCCCCGCCACATTTTTGAAGCGTTTCGATACCTGCCCGATTTCTTCTTGCAGTTCTGACATTTCAAGACATTCATCCGTTATGGTATATGTCAGGCCGTTATATGAAATTTCATCATAGTTTGCGGCGTTCAGCTCATAATACGGCAGAGATTCATTTAACGCCTTATTTTTATCGGCGGTATCGCGGAGCGCACCGCAGGCCGATAAGCATATAAGACTTACAAGCACAATTACCACGGCAAACAGGCACTTTTTATTCACTGTTTTTACCTCCCTCCCAACCATGAAACCAAACCAAACTGGCAATCAGCAGACAAACAGTGCAGCATACAGAAATAATCATACCGCTGAAAAAATCGGTTTTTACCTGTGCATACAGTTGGGGGCTATCCCATGCAAGCACAGTGTAATCCATAGCACGAACGCCCCAGGCCCAGGGAATATATTTCCATGTAGCGTCACCAAGCCCTGTTATCATAAGGGCAGCTATTAAACTCCCTGCAATTCCCAATCCCATAGATGCACCTTTTCCGAAGCTCATTCCCACAAACAAATGAATCAGGTAAATGGGAAGCATGGTAATCAACAATAGAATCCCTGCTTTCAGGTAAAGGCTTGCCGGAGCATCCCTATATAGTGCAGCGAATGTTCCTAACGCTAAAAATGTTGCGCCAAAAGCACAGATCATCAGAAAACCAAGTTTACCAATATACGTTGCCGTGCGAGATGGGATTGTTCCCAACAAAAGCTGATAATGCCCGGCCTGATTTTCGATCTGAACAACCAGGCCCACAATAATGCCGATCAGAAACGGGAACGCAACGGCCAGCACTTCCAGATAGGCACTGATTTTGGTTGCCAGTTCCCATCTGGATATATGATAGTAACCCGCAAAAATCGCCGCACATATAATCGGAATCATGCTGTGCATATAGAGCAAAATGCTATGTTTACACTTCTGATATTCTGCTTTCCAGCAGCGAACCACAGATACCATAGTTACCCCACCTCCTTTTTCTCAAACCATCTTGCAGTTAAAAATGACAGCGCCGCAAACCAGGCCAGCGAAATGACCAATACAAGTATAATCATCCAAAATGCCATTGCCGTACTCTGATCTGCAACCGGCTCACCATTAGGCAAAATACCTAACACGGAAATCATAAGATGCGGCACCCAGCTATACGGGCAGATCATCCACAAAGAGGTTGTAGCCGTGAAAATCCCTAAAACGCTTCCAAGTCCGGCATTAAGAATAACCGTGACAAAGATACCAACTTTTTTTGATAACCATAAGCACAGCGGAACTTCCCATAGGCTTGCAATGACAATACAAGCTGTTCCGGCCGCAGCCTGCCAAATTCCGATTGTCAGGGGAATTTCGTTGATAACTAATATTGCAAAACCGCCCAACAGATTTAGCGCCAGGAAAATGAAATTCCCCACACAGGAGTAAATACCGGCCACTCCAATTTTTGCTTTCCAGACTTTGTTCTGCGAAACAGGCAATGAAGCAACGGCACGATATTTTAGTTTGCCATTATCCCGCTGTTCAATCAAGGCACAGGTGAGCGTAAGGAATCCAGGATAAAGCAGGATATACCACCAATTATAAGAATTGAGCTGGAACCAAAGAGGGGCAAAAAAGTTCATAAGCGCAGTTACAAACGGGGCCAGAACGATCAGCGTTTTTGTGAAAGTTCTCTTATGCTTTAGGTTCTCTGCCTGAATATATGCCATCTCCATTTAATATCCCTCCTTACCATTTCTGCGAATAACATCCATAAAGAGTTGTTCCAAATCTTCACCGGCGCGAAGCTCTCCCTCATATCCAAGGACGCCGCCAGCAATGATACCCACATGATCTGCAATCTGCTGGACTTCTGACAGAATATGGCTGGACAAAATAACTGTAATCCCTTTGCAGGGAAAAGAGCGAATTAACTCTCGAAGTTCCTCAATCCCTAAAGGGTCAAGGCCGTTAGTCGGTTCATCCAGAATCAAAAGCTGGGGACTGTTCAGCAATGCAATAGCAATACCAAGCCGCTGCTTCATACCAAGAGAAAACTGCCCGGCCCGTTTCTTGCCGGTATTCGTGAGCTGGACAATTTGCAATACCTCGTTAATTCGTGCATCGTCCAGGCCGAGCAATGTAGTTCTGACTTTGAGATTTTCGTATGCAGTCAGATTTTCGTAAAGCGGGGGCATCTCAATCAAAGCACCGATATGCTCCAGATCATTCCGCTTCCACGGGTGGCCGTCAAACTCGATGCTTCCCGATGTGGGGCGCAAAATGCCGGTGAGCATTTTTAAGATCGTGGATTTGCCAGCCCCATTCGGCCCCAGCAGACCATAAACCGAGTTGCGCCGGATGTTCAGTGACACATTGTTTACCGCCATTTGCCCCTTGAAATTTTTGCAGAGGTCAGTCGTTTTCAAAATCATATCCATATAATCAAGTCCTTTCTTTGATTTTACGGATAGCATACCGGGCAATTTTGAAGATTTCATAAAGATTCCCGAAAACAGAATATGAACCATACACCGTAACCGTGGAGCATATCGCAACAAAGCACCAACCTACGCATTTAGGGCCTTAAAAAGCCCTATATTTCAAGGTTTTTCCCGCATAGTCGGCGGGGTATGTGAGTGTTTTATCCTAAGCAGGCTTTCTCGACTCACACTGTTGACAACAACGTGATAAAGGGCTTGGGATTATCCCAAAATCGCCGCGTGTCCGGACAGCGGCTGTGCTTGC
>ENA-OPDJ01001757-OPDJ01001757.1-human-gut-metagenome-genome-assembly--contig:-NODE-1757-length-10757-cov-3.166885_pt1 | contig 10757 bp, 10 predicted proteins | sample MGYA00241621_ERZ501505 | MGnify/ENA primary metagenome ERZ501505 (study PRJEB25962, sample SAMEA2042624) | human gut metagenome | biome: human gut; feature: human-associated habitat; material: faeces... | reverse complement strand
CCCGCCATATCCGTTAGGGAACAAAACCGATTGCGTAGAATTACTTGTTGAAGGAAGTGGCAAGATCAAAGATCTCCGTGCCCCATGCCGCCTTGTACTCGTCGTACATGGGCTGGACCTTATCGACGAAGGACTGATACTGCTCGTCGGTGAGGTAGTTGACCTCCATGCCGGCCTCCTGCAGCTTGGCGACGATATCCGTGTTGTCCTCAAGCTCGATGTTGCGCTGGTTGGTGACCATGTTGGCGCAGCACTCCTTGAGAATGGCCTGATCGTCGGCGCTGAGGCTGTTGACCCAGTTCTCGTTGGTCAGAATGGGCAGGAAGTTATGGACGTGGTTATCGATGGTCAGATACTTCTGGACCTGCTGGAAGCCGGAGGCGTAGATCAGCGTGGGGGGATTCTCCTGGCCGTCGACCGTGTGCTGCTGCAGGCCGGTGAACAGCTCAGAGAAGCTCATCGGAGTGGCGTTCGCGCCGAGAACCTCGTACATGCGGATAAAGACGGGGGAGTTCATCACGCGGATCTTCAGGCCGGCGAGATCATCGGGAGTGTAGATGGGACGGACGGAGTTGGTGGTGCAGCGGGGGCCGTTGTAAACATAGCCGAGGCTGATGAAGCCGTTGCCGGCGATCCACTCGTCGATCTGCTCGCCGAGCTTGCCGTCAAGTGCGTCAAACGCACTCTGCGCGTCGGTGAACAGGTAGGGCATATCCAGAACGCCGATGCGCTCATTGTAAGCCGTCAGAACGGAAGTGGAGGGCAGAGCCATCTGAATGGTACCCATTGCGACAGATTCGCACAGCTCTTCGTCGCCGCCCAGCTCAGCATTGGGGAAGATCTGGACTTCGATGCGCCCATCGGTCTTGGACTCGATCTCGTCCTTGAAGATCAGCAGAGCCTTATGGGTGGAACGGTCCTCGGCCTCAACGTGGCCGATCTTGAGAACGATCTTCTCAGCGGGGGGATCCGTCTGGGTATCGTCATTGCCGCTGGGGGCGTCAGTCTTGCTGCCGCAGGCAGTCAGGGCCAAGATCATGGCGAGTGCAAAGATCAGAGATAACGCCTTTTTCATTTCAATTCCTCCTGTTTTCATTGCTTCTTGCTGTTTATTTCTTCCGGGATACGCCCGGTGGGGCACACTTTTCGTCTTCCCCTCACACGATCTCGACAAAGCCCTCGTCGGCATTGACGAGCAGCGTGTCGCCGTCCTTGACGGTCTCGTAAAACTCCTCCGGCAGGCGGTCGACCATGGGGATCTCCATAATGATCGCACCGGTGACCAGCACGGGATCGGGGTCCTGCACGATCAGAGCAGCGGGCATGTTGTGGAAGCGGTCGAGATGGTACAGACCGTCCTGCTGAACGACGGAGCTGCCCTTGCCGCCCGGGAAGAGCAGGACCTTCTTGGCAATAATGCGGCCCTCAAGGTAGTGGTTCTTTTCCTCCATCATGCCGTCCTCGGGACGGACCTGATAGAACATGATGCGATCCTTGGAGATGATGGCTTCAGCCTGCGCCTTGCCCTCCGAAATCTTATGACATGCAAATTTCTTTCCCATATTACTTCACCTCTCCGGTCAGAGCGGCCTCGATGCAGGTATCGAGGTCACGGATGACAAAGTTGATCCCGCGGCGGCGGGGATAGTACGCACACTTGGGGGACTCGGTGATGCCGACCTTGCCTTTGAGATAGTGCCAGCAGGGTTGGTCGGGGCAGGAGTCGGAGATCAGCTCCGCGCCCGCGGCGGTCAGAATGTCGTTCACGCCCATGCGCTCCGCCATCTGTAACGCGTGGCTGGAGACGAGGATATACATGGGGATAGCGAGCTTCTTGCCTTCAATATGTTCGGCGATGTACTTGGCCTCCTCCAGCGTAAAGTGCGGGCAGCCGAACATGGCAAAGTCCACCTTGCCGTCACGCGTCTCGTCGCAGAACTTCTCCTCGAAGTCCTTGAGGTCCTGATCGGTGATAACGACCTCGCGCTCCGGCTTCTTGCCGCCGAAAGCAGCCTCCAGCGTGGGCGCCTCGGGCGTAAAGCCGACGATGTGGTACATGCCGTAGGCGCCGGAGGTATTGAGCTGTGCGCCGAGGTTGCGCAGTGCTTCCGGGGTGATGACTTTCGGCAGGCCCGTGAACACGGGGATGCCCTCGCCGATCTTGTCGCCCATCATGCCGAGCAGATGGTACTCATAGGCGCTCTTCATGTTGGCCTCGACGCGAACGAGGACGTTGCCCTTGCGGTTCTCATCGAGCAGCAGGCCGTATTCGGGAACGCAGCCCGTGATGGCCGCGCACAGCGCGCTGTTGGCGCTCTCACGGTTGGAGCGCGCACCCCATACGGCGTTGACATACGGCGTGGCACTGGATTCAGAGAATGCACAGACCTCGCCGAAGTTCGGCACATTGGTAGCGATGTAGGGGGTGCAGTTGTAGCTGAGCACCGCGCCGAGCGCACGGTAGGCATTGTCCGTGCGGATCATGTGAGCAATGTCCTCCGCATCCGCGGGGTGGGCACAGGCGCCGGTAAAATGGCCGGTGCAGAAGCCCGGGTTGAGCGTAGGCGCCACGCGGCAGCGCGCGCCGGCCTTGACCAGCTTCTCGGCAAACCAGAGGTCGCCGTCCTGATTGCTCAGGGCCACATGCGCCCGCTTGATCGGCACCATGCGCTGTGCGTCAAAGCACTCGCCGATGCCGACCTGGATCTTCATGGCATAGGCTGCGCCCTCGCCATATTTGCCCTCCAGCATGGCTTTCTGTTCATCGTTGAGAATCATGTATTTCCCTCCTGTTTTTTATTGGACGGTCATTTCTGAATAAGAGACATGCGCGGGTCCTTCGCCACCTCGCCGAGCAGCGCCTCGGAAACCTCGATTTCCCCAAGGTGGAGCGTGTTTTTGATGCGGATGATCTTCGGATCGTCTCGGTCGATATTGCGGCAGCATTTGAGCGCCACGCGGACCGCCGTTTCCGCATCGTCCACCGTGCAGGGGACCGATGCGTCGATCAGGCAGTTGCAGGCGATCGCGTTGGCGTACATCGCCTCCAGGTCCAGCTGGTCGGCGACCTTCCTTGTGATAACATCGAACAAGCCCACACCGATGCCGTTACCGTGGCTTGCCGGCGTTACGTCCAGCAGCACGAGGCGCTGATACTTCGGGATATGCAGTACGAACTTCTTCAGCACGGAGCTTCGGCCGAGAATGTTAGGATCAAAGCCAGCGCCGGAAACGTCCTTGCCGATCTCGTCACAAACGATGACGTCCGCTTCGTCGAGCATGATATAGGGCATATTGCCCCGCGCGATCTGCACAAGCTCCTTTTCCCGCTCGATCAGCCCCTCGGCAGGGACCGCTTCGACGGCATAGGTCTTGTCGTAAGCATTTTCCAGAATTGCGATGCCGAAGCCGATCGGCGCTTTTTTCAAAATCAGCCGTGCCGTTTCCTCGATCACGTCGGCAAATACCTCCGGCGCTTCCTCATGCACGGCCGAGCAGCCCTTGTGGTTGCCAAGGCCGATAACGAGCATCTTGCAAAGGCCGCTCTGAATGGGGCCGACAAAGTCGGTATGCAGCTTCACGCGATTGATGGGTACGATCAGGTCCGCCTCATACGCGGCACGATCAAACCACACGGGACGGCCGTTCGCGCAGTCGCCGAGATGCACGGTGTCCACCGTCGTCACGACCGGAACGCCCAGACGCTCCTCGGTCACACCATATCCGGCAAGCACCTCACGCTGCCCCTCCTCCGTACCGCCGCCGTGACTGCCCATAGCGGAGACGATAAAGGGCTCCGCGCCCAGTTCTTTGAGCGAGTTTACCGTCGTTTCGACGATGGTATAGAGATTTTGGATGCCGCGGCTGCCGACGCCGACGGCCACACGCATACCCGGCTTGACCAGCGCACAGATCTCCGACTTTGCCAGCTCGCGGCGCACGGTGCCCTCTATATCGGTCAGGCAGGTCTCATCGAACTGTTGACGCACACGGTACATCTTCGGCAGCGGACGACGCAGGTCCTCTTCCAGCAGGATCGGCACATTTATCACTCCCCTTGCTTTAATCGTTCAGCTTGTTTTTCTCCGCCGAATCGTACTCTAGCTGTAGCCACGTTGTATACAGGTTTATTTGAACTAATTATCCTATCTGTTTTTTCGCTTGTCAACATGTTTTTACTTTACCACGTTACTTTTGTGGGATATAACGTTTTCTTGTTTTATATTTTGTCAAAAACACCGTTCAAAAGTGCTGGCAGGCAATAATTTGGTCGTGACATCCCCATCCGTGTAAGCCCAATGTCACTTAGATAATGCCCAAAAGGTGCAACCAAATATGGCATGTCAAGAGATGTCCACGTCTGTATCTTATCAACTGATGGTCGAGCAATACACGATTCCCCGCATCGGCAATATCAAGCTCACCAAACTGACCGCCCATGATCTACAAAAACTCTACAAAGAGCTGATGGAAAACGGTCGCATCGACCGCAAGAGCGGTCACGGCAATCCCGGTCTCAGCAGCACCACAGTTCGGAGTCTGCATCTCATGCTGCATAGCGCCTTCGAGCGGGCGGTCAAGGAGCGCCTGATCCTGCGGAACCCGACCGAGGACTGCATCGCGCCGAAGGTTCAAAAAATCGAAATGCAGATTCTTCCGCCGGAGCACATCAAGGATTATCTGGAAGCTGCTGACAGGAGAGGACTGCTCCTCATGTTCTATCTGGAGCTGGTCACGGGCTTGCGGAAGGGCGAGATCACGGCGCTTCTCTGGAGTGACCTCGACGCAAGGAATAACACCATCTCTGTCAGCAAGCAGTCTGTAAAGAATCCCAATGGAGAACTGAATAGCGTGGACGTCAAAACCGTCAGCGGTAACCCAAGCCGCTGCGCTCTATCCCGCTCATAGGTGACACGATTCACTTCTTCAATAAAGCTTTTCTCCTTCGTTGTGGCACTTGCCCAACGCACACTGTATTTGCGGCACAGTTGAAAGAATATCTCATAAAAACGTTCTTCCTCTGCATCTTTGCGGCAATACCACGCCGCATCAGACGCCGGTCTGATTTTATTCATATCCATGCAAAGCACCTCCTCGCAGAAAATCAATCCAGATAGGTGAAGAAAATTCGTTTGGCAGCTTCGTCCGCAATCAAATACCTTGGCGCAGAAGATTGAAAAGTTGGAAGTAAAACGGCCCCAAAGTCTTCCTCATAATGCTTCGCCAAGCTCGTCGTCTTCGCTTCAATCACCACATCGCCGGTCAAACCGCTGTCAATGGACAGCTTGATGCCATAGGCGATCAGCAGTCTCCCTATCCCTCTGTACTTCGGGGTTCCTCCGTCGAGCGTAGGATTTGACTCGGGCTGTGCCTCCATATACACAATGTGTACGACCAGCGCAGTCGGAAGGACCTCATATGCTGCCAGAGCAATCAGCTCATCTCCAACTCTGGCCGCGTATTTTTCATAGCCTTCATTAGCTAAGTATTCGCTGGCCCAGGAGGTCTGCCACAACGGCTCTCGGTCTGTCAATGCGGCATCCTGCGGCGTCATCGGCTCAATAGCCACCGGCACTTGTCGATTCATTGCATCGTAAACAAACGGTCGAAACTGCACAGCCCTCACCTCATAAACAGTATACCACGGTTTTTGTAAAAAATGAAGTGGAAAATTAAAGCTATCGCAGTCACGCTTTTTGTTCTAAAAACGCACCGCTGTAAACCTGCTAAAAAGTCAAGCCCTAATTAAAAAAAGTTATCGGCAGAAAAAGAGTATAGCAAAGCAGAGACGGCAAAACGGATCGCTTGGCCGCCTCAAATAAAGTATTGGGGATCTCAGCTCATTCTATTGTCGGCAAGCTGCGGTAGAGCTCTGTGACCTTGCCATAATAGACTCGGAGGAACTTATTCAGGCCCGCCACCATGGCAAGTTTACCGCATTTCCCTTCACTGCGTTTTTTCTCAATGAATGTAAAGATCGGGTCGTTTGCCGGTTTGTGCATCACATAGCTCTGCATGACTTCGTACCCGGTCTTACGCAGATAGCGATTTCCCCGCTTGGAGATATGCCGGTTATTCGCGCAGAATTTGCCGGACTGGTACGGCGGAGCATCGATGCCGGCGTATGCGATGAGAGCCCGCTTGCTGTGAAAGCGTCGGACATCTCCGATCTCCGCAATCAGGCGCGGAGCCAGCGTGTCCCCGATGCAGGGCATTTCGCGCACGAGAGAATATTCCGGCAGAGTCTTGGCGAGAGCTTGCATCTGTGTTAAAATAGCGTCACGGGACGCCTCCACTGTGTGGAGGACTCGTATCGCTTCCGTAATGACGATCTGCGTGGATGGTGCATTGGGAAGCACAGGGATACCGTTTTGAGCTGTGGCAAAGATGTGTGCTGCCATACGTTCGCAATTGCGGTATCCCTTTTTTTCCGCCCATTTGCAATAATCCTTCCGAAAGCGCGTTTCTCCCATTTCGAGGATGTGAGTGGTGTGATGATAGCGCAAGACAAAGTCCGAAAGCTTGTGCCGTCCGGCATGGTCGTTCATGAGCTCCTGCATACCGGGCAAAACCTGGTCACAGATGGCGTTAAAATCGACCTTTGCCTTGATAAGGAGGGAGGTCATCTGGTAATACTGCCGCGCCAGAAGCTGAAGCTCCCGATATGTATCCTCCGGCAGTTTGGTCGGTTGAAGCTCCTGCCAATAGGCCAGACCGTACAAAGCGATCTGCATAGCGTCGATTCGATCGGTCTTCACCTTGCGGATACTTTGTGAGCAAAACCGCTTCATCCGCAGCGAATTGACGACGGAGACGAATATTCCGTTCTCCAACAAAGCAGCCACCACCGGGCAATGGTAGCTGCCGGTGCTTTCCAAAACGGCACGAACCTCTTCGCCGCTGCCGCGCAGCAGCGATACGAGCTCCGACATTCCTTCCCTCGTGTGCTGAACTTCAAACGGAGTGTACACGATTTCTCCCCCTGGCTTCATTCCGCACACGGTACTTTTTCCTTTGGACACATCGATCCCGATACTGAGCATGGGCATTCCTTCTTTCCTGATAAAATATTGCAATGCTTCCGCACCGGCTTATTACGATTCAATTTGGTTCGTGACGCGCACGCGGCATAGCCGGAGCAACCTGCTCAATCGAATCTTTATAACAAGAGGGCGGAGGACTGTTTACAGCTCGAGCGCTTGGCTCATCAAAGAGACCGTCCATCCATTGCCCTCCCATTATAACAAAAATAAGCATAGCCTCCGAGGCTTCATATCCGCTTCGGGTGCTATGCTTATTTTGTACCAATCAAAGAGTACGACTACCGTCCTATCCTCTCCATACAACAAATCAGTAGACTGTAAAAATCATCTTAAATGGATTTTACATTTCAGGTGCCATTATTTGAACGAGGTATCATTTCGTTTGCCTGACTATCTAATTTCAACCCTTGCTGCTTGTACCTTTGGGCGAAAAAGATTATACTATAATTAATTTGTAAAATTCAAAGATAATAGTGGAGAACCATCATAATGAGTAAAATATTATTAGTAGAGGATAATCCAGATGCAGTAAAAAGGATAATCCGATATATCAATAAAATATTCGCTGAATTGGACGTGGTTTCTTTTCCCGAAGCAGGCGATGCCCTGCAATACGCAAAAGCGAACGATATTTCCTTGTTTATCCTCGATATTCAGTTAGAGGACTATAAAGGAACAAATTTAGCAAAGCAGCTCCGCGAATTGCCGGAATATAAATATACGCCGATCATTTTTGAAACGGCATTGGCAGGAGAAGAACTTTCGGCTTATCGAGATGTGAAGTGTTACAGTTTTCTTGTAAAGCCATTTGGCGAAGAAGAATTTGCGGCGGCATTTCGTGACGCGCTGGGATTGTCTAAACAGATGAACCAACAAGCCAAAACCATCCAGATTGAGCAGAAGCAATTCATTTTAGAATATGCTGCACAGGATATTGCCTATATCGAAGCCTTTGGGAAAAAACTTGTGATCCATACCATCAGCCGTCTGTCCGGTATCAAAGAAGATACTATTTCTGGGTACACTTTGTCTGGACTATTGGCATTGCTTGATGATCCGGCATTTGTTCAGTGCCATAAGAGTTATGCCGTGAACAAATCCCATATCGAGAAAATTGACAAATCTGGGCGGAAGATTTGTCTGAAAGGATTTACAGATACAATCCCCGTCGGAAATAAATATCAGGCCGAATTGTGGGGGTAAGCATGGACTTTCTAATGAATCTGATACAGTTGGGATTGGATGCGGGAATACTGGCTCTCTGCTGTGAAGTCGTTTTCCGGCAAAAAGCAGAAATAAAGGCAAAGGAATTTTTCATTTTTCCTATTTTTCTTGTAATTTGTGTTGTGACGAGAATGGATTTCTCTATTGGCGCAAATATGACGGCATCTTTCCGCAGCGAAGGTTTTGAAATGCTACCAGCAGACAACATCGTTGGATTGCTGTTTTTGCTTTTTGCAGTATTGTTGTTGAGCAGTATTTGCTTCGGCTCCAAATCCAGCGGAACGGTTTTCTGCGGCACAATGGCAGCTTTCTCCGTTTTCCTGTTCGTCAAATGTCTGTGCGCGGTTCTTTTTGCTGCCTGCGGAGCTACGGATATTTTACTCCTGTTGGGTAGCCGTGTAGCGGCATTGTGCCTTATAGTTGTACTGGAGTTCACGCCGCTTTTCGGCTTAATCCATCAGTTCGTCCAAAGAAGCGATTTTACAATTTTGATCGTATCTTCCAATATCGCTCTGCTTCTCATGACAGTGCTTTCGATTCTCTCTTTTGATGTGGATAGGCTTCTTGCCAATCTATGGATAATTATTATACTGATCCTTGCGGTACTGCTGCTGGACAGTATATTGCTGTTCCTACATCAGCGTCGAATGCAGGAGCAAAAGCGAATCCACATGATTGAGCAGTATGTGCCTATTGTAGAAGAATTGATCTCACAGGTTAGGGCAAGACAGCATGAATTTAATAACCGGATGATGGCGATTGAAGCTGTCGTTACCTCTGCTGATACTTTAGAAGAAGTCCGGAAAGAAGTGACGGCTCTCACGGGAAGCATTGGAATCAGTCTTAATGACCGGGAACTGCTCTCATGCGACAGCAAAATGATTGCCGGGATGCTGTTTGGGAAAATAAAGCAGGCAGAAGCGGCAAATCGTCACATAGAATTATCTTTACATGGTCTTTTCAAGAAAACTGTTACCCCGGAAACAGAATGGATCGAGGCTATTGGAATTTTATTGGATAATGCAATCGAGGCTTCACCGAAAGAAAGTACGGTTTTTTTATCCAGTAAGAAACAGGGGGACTTTCTGGAATTGACAGTTGCCAATCCAGCTCCTCCGCTTTCAAATACTGAATTTATGGCCTTGTTTGGAAAAGGTGTAACTACAAAGGCAAATCGGGACGGCCACGGCTTTGGCCTGTATAACATCCTACGCATGACGGAACGGTATCATGGAAAAATCCTGACCCGTAACGAATCCATTTTGAATGAAAATTATGTTGTCTTTGGCGTACTCATGCCATAAAAAAAGGGTATGAACGAGGGTTTTAAGGGAACGAAATTTATCTTGTTCCCTTAAAACCCTCTCTTGTTTCCGGGCTATTGAAGCGCCTGAAAGAGTTCGATATACTGGAAAAAGCAAAGAAAGGGATGAATGAATATGATAGGCCTTGTGAGAAATGAGTGGAAAAAAGTTTTTCTGCCGGTGCTATTGACAACAGTTCTTCTGGCAATCGCCATGAGTGTGTTGTCCTGCACAATTTATCAAAACTATACACTACACTACGATTTAGAGGCATGGGAAGTTGGAACAGAACTGTTTTCTCTGCTTTATCCGCTGTTTGTTGTGGTGCCGCTATGCTGGAATTTGTATTACATCGCTTGACAAGGGCACACAGCCCTTTGTCGTGTGCGATGGATAAGTAAAAGTCAAATTTTCCACTCAATCGAAACGTGTTCGTCGGTTGCGCGGATCTGTGAGATCAGGCCGTCGGCAACCTGCCGCCTGTCCTCAAAGTCAATTTCTTCCCATTGGTTGAGGTAGACCGACAGCCGCTCGATCTGCTCCGGGGACATGGTTTCCGCCGACAGCGCCGCAATCTCTTTTGTCAGGGTTTGGCGGCGTGTGTCCAACTCCTCAATTTTGCTGTTGGCATAGGACAGCAGCACCGCATTAGCCCCGGTCAGAGTATTCAGCAGCTTTTCAATCTCGTCCTCCACGCGGGCAAGCTCCATGTTCAGCGCGGTCAATTTTGGATTGACCGTTTCCCGCTTTGCCGTCAGCGTCTGGAACTCGGACAGCTTCTTGACCATCTCGCCGTACAGGAACCTTTCAAATTCCCGTGTACGGAGCGTCCCGCAGCCGTCACAGCTTTTGCTGTCGGCCCGCTTGGAGCAGCGGAGATATTGAACGCCTGTCGGATTGCCGACGCTCATAAGCGCATACCCGCAGCGGCCACACTTGACCTTTCCGGCAAGCCATGTATTCTTTGCCTTGCGCCCGCCTTGGAACGTCTTGTTTGCCATGAGCTTCTTCCGGCAGCGCAGCCATGTATCAGACGATACCAGCCCCTCGCTGGGAGCAAGAACAAGTATCTGATCTTTCAGGTGCTTGTTTTTTCTTTCCTGCACATCCCGGCCCTGATAGAGATAGCAGCCGTTTGTTCCGGCAAAATCTGTCGCTTCATTGACTACCACCGTACCCTGGCTTT
>ENA-OPDJ01001754-OPDJ01001754.1-human-gut-metagenome-genome-assembly--contig:-NODE-1754-length-10760-cov-2.696310_pt1 | contig 10760 bp, 11 predicted proteins | sample MGYA00241621_ERZ501505 | MGnify/ENA primary metagenome ERZ501505 (study PRJEB25962, sample SAMEA2042624) | human gut metagenome | biome: human gut; feature: human-associated habitat; material: faeces... | reverse complement strand
TGTTGGATTAAGAACATGATGTTGGCAGTCTGAGCGTCTTTGATAATGCGCTGCCGCTGAGCACGGTTCGAAACGCTTCGACGGACGATTTGCCTTCGTCCATCAGTTTATGGTACAGATTGACGCTCTCTACGTCGCGCAGCTCATCAATTGAGGCAAACGGCGTATTGGTCATCCCAAGCTCCTGGCCCTGATAAATAAACGGCGTGCCCTTCAACGTCATCTGAAGCATGGCAAGCAGTTTGGCGATCTCACAACGATAAGCGCCATCCGGATCAATTTTAGAGACCATGCGCGGATGGTCGTGATTTTCAAAAAAGACAGTCGGCCAGCAATGATTTCCGTACTCCAGCTGCCACTCCATCAAATTTTTGGCCATAGGGCGCAGGTCAAAGCGGTAATCCTGAAAGCGCTGTTTGCCGGGGTTATCCATATGGTCAAAGGAAAATACCACGTCCAGCTCTCCCCGGTCGTCCCCCGTCATTAGGCGGCTCATCTGAAGGCCGGTTCCCTGGCATTCGCCCACTGTAAAGGCATCGAACTTGCCAAAAGAATGTTCCCGCAATTCCCGCAGATATTGGTGCAGATGCGGGCCGTAGAAATAATGCTCGCAGCCTTTGAACCCCATTAGGGAGCCGATCACGGCATTCCCATCCGGCAAGCCCTCCTTCTTGGAGATAAAGCTGATGACATCGAGCCGGAAGCCGTCAATCCCTTTTTCCAGCCACCAGTTTGCAATTTGGAACAGCTCTTTGCGGACCGCTTCGTTATCCCAATTAAAATCCATCTGTTTTGAGCTGAACAGATGCATCGCCCACTCTCCGCGTTCCGGATAATAATTCCATGCTGGGCCGCTGAAGATGGAATCCCAGTTGTTCGGCGGTATCCCGTCCCCTTTTCCCTTTCGCCAAATATAAAAATCACGGTACGGCGAATCCGGGTCTGTGGCAGAGCTGCGGAACCATTCGTGTTCATCTGAAGAATGGTTGATTACCAAATCCATAATCAGCCGCATGTTTCTCGCATGGACTTCGCTGAGCAAGCGGTCAAAATCCTCCATCGTGCCGAATTCCCGCATAATTTTTCGATAGTCGCGAATATCATAGCCATTGTCGTCGTTGGGAGAATCATAAACAGGTGAGCACCAGATCGCATCTACGCCCAACGCCTTGAGATAGTCGAGCTTTTCGATGATCCCGTTGATATCTCCAATCCCATCCCCATCGGAATCCTTAAAACTGCGGGGGTAGATTTGATAAAACACAGCTTCTTTCCACCATTTATGTACAATGGGCGTGTGATCATCCAGCGGACGCTCTGTTTCACTGTTGAGCAGGCCAAGCAGCGCATTGATGAATCCATCGTCCAGCTTGCCGAACGACAGCTTTTTCAGGCTGTTAATTTTCAGAGAGCCCAGAGGCGTAGCCGTCAGTATTTTTTCGCTTAGCCCGAGTGAATAAAATGCCTTTGCCAAGATATCATGCCCAGCAGGCGTTTTTAACACATCCTTTAATTTTGTTTCCTTTGTAACCATCCATTTCTGCATTGACGATAGCCTCCTTATCTCTGTTTGCCTTTCTTTTTCTCCATCCATATCCGGCCTATCCGCCTGCCATTCCCCTGTTTATATTTCAAAGTTAGACAAAATACTTGATAATATCATAACGTATTCAGATGATTATTACAATAGCAGACCCTTTTTATTCTCCAATTCATTTCATTCGATCGTATCAAAGAGAAGGCCTTCTATATCTGCCGTGTTCCAATTTCGGATGCGTATATATTCTTTTGTAATCTGTGCCATTTGCAGATCGTTTACTTGACCGATATATTCTTTCAAATCTTCCTCTTGAAAATAAACGGATATCCTAGAATTTACCTGACGCCCAAAGACGGGCAGCCCTTCCATAGGCTTCAAATTAACAATCACGAGGACGTCGGCGACCTGATTTTGAACTCGCCATAGTTCCCATGCGCTGCATTTACGCATTGTACCATCACCTCTGATATAATCATATATTATTTAACTTAACTTTGTATAGTTTTGTGAAATAATTTCACATAAAAACATCTAAGGCCATATTCCCAATGTAGGAATATGGCCTTCTATTATGTCCAGCTTGAATCTTTCTTTGTAGAAACCGTCTGGGCGGAAAAGGCTTGTATGCCTTAGATATCCACGAAGCTTTTCCTCTTTAGCAGATCCGTGGCCTTGCTCAAATAATAAAATCGTGGCTCTCATGCCGTAACGGTTGTCCATAACTATCCTATCTGAACAAACTTTGCGTATGAAAAAACATGTCCCTTAAAATTGTCGCTTTTGCAAATAATCCATCTATGATCCCGCATAGAATGAATTATCTTAGGAAACAGGTGCTGCTCATGAAAAAAACAAAGCAATTCCTTTGGGATACCGCAGTATTGACCATAGCTGCTCTTTTTATGCGGACAGTCGGCGTATCCTTCAATGTGTACCTGACCAATCAGCTTGGCGCGGCGGGAATTGGGCTCTTCCAGCTGGTTATGACGGTTTTCTCCATGGCGATCACGTTTGCCTCTTCCGGAATCCGGCTTGCGGCGACCCGGCTCGTGGTAGATGCCATAAGCAAAGATCGAGCAGATGTCAAAAAGGTGCTCCGTAGATGCTTGCTCAGCATTCTTCTGGTTGCTGTTGTCGTCGCGTTGATTCTTTATACCGGTTCGGATCTCATCAGCCAGCATTGGCTGTATGACAGCCGAACGGCACAGCCTCTGCGCTTGCTTTCACTCAGCCTTCCGTTTATTGCAATGTCCGCAGCATTAAGCGGGTATTTTACCGCAATCCGCAGGGCAGGTGTTTATGCGGGCGTACAAGTTCTGGAGCAGCTTGTGCGGGTTGCCTCCACGGCAGGCTTTCTGCATATGCTTTCCGGCCGCGGCTTGGAGGCCTCCTGTATCGCAATTGTATTGGGCAGCTGCGTTTCGGATCTCATCTCGTTCCTGGCCTCGTTTTTCCTGAGCAAATGGATGGTGCGCAGGCAGAGAAATCAGCACCGAGTGATGCTGCACCTTAACCGTAGGCTGCTACGCATTGCGGTGCCGGACGCGGTCGGCGCGTGGGTGCGCTCTATTTTGCTAACCATTGAGCATCTCCTGATTCCAATTGGGTTTAAAAAATCGGGAATTTCGAGCGAAAACGCTTTGGCAACTTATGGGACGATTCATGCAATGACCCTCCCGGTGCTACTCTTCCCCTCCTGTATCCTCAATTCGTTGGCAAGTCTTTTGGTGCCTGAGATAGCGGAATACCATGCGTTGCACCAGGCAAAGCGGATTGACGGCATTATCAATCGTGTTCTTTATGCCGCGCTGCTGTTTTCCCTGCTGGTCGCGGGCGTCTTTTACGCCTATGCAGGGGAGTTATCGAACGCGGTTTATCACAGCAGCGATACAAAGCCTTTTCTTCAGCTTCTTGCTGTGCTAGTGCCTGTGATGTATTTGGATATGGCGGTGGATGGGATGCTCAAAGGGCTTGACCAGCAACTGAGCTCCATGCGGTATAACATTATTGATTCCGGTTTGTGTGTCATTTTGGTCTATTTTCTCATCCCGCGCTATTCGGTTAAGGGATATATCATTACCTTGTTTGTCAGCGAGATTCTTAATTTTTACCTCAGCCTTCGAAGGTTAATTCGAGTCAGTACGCTACGCTTAAACTGGAGACGGATTTTGAATCCAATTTTATGCATGACTTGTGCTGTGACCGGTGTGCGGCTTGTTGCAACCCTGCTTCCTGCGCCTTTACTGCACTCTGTTCCATGGCTGGTTGGGGCAATTTTGGCGACAAGCTGCGCATATCTGCTGGCACTTCGCTGCTCCGGAGGCATTACACAGCAAGATCTCCACTGGTTCGCCGGAATATTTCGATCGGAACGAAAAGCTGCTATGTCCGTATCTCCTCAAAACACCGGCGTATCAATTTGACACGCCGGTGTTTTATTTCCCAATTGCAAGGACGGTTTAGTTATTCTCTCTTTCTCAGATGCGCCGGTCCAGGCGATCTGTATATTCCTCCTTAAAAGCTTCGAAATGATGATTTTCCAGCTCGTAGCGAATGCGCTCCATGAGGGTATTATAAAAATAGAGGTTATGCATGACACACAGCCGCATGGCAAGCATTTCCTTCGCTTTGAAAAGATGGCGCAAATAAGCGCGCGAATGGCGCTGGCACGTGGGGCAGTGGCATTCCGAATCGACTGGGCCCAAATCGCGCTCATATTTTGCATTATTCAGGTTGATGATCCCGTTCCAGGTGAAGAGATGCCCATGGCGGGCGTTACGGCTTGGCATCACACAGTCAAATAGGTCAACGCCCCGGCTGACGCCTTCCAAGATGTTCCCCGGCGTTCCGACGCCCATCAAATAACGGGGCTTGTCCTTTGGCATATAGGGCTCCACCGCAGAAATAATGCGATACATCTCTTCCTTCGGCTCCCCTACCGCTAAGCCGCCAATTGCGTATCCATCCAGATTCAGCGCGGCGATCTGCTTCATATTTTCAATCCGCAATGCATCATAGGTGCAGCCCTGATTGATCCCAAAAAGCAATTGCTGGCGATTGAGCGTATCCGGCAGTGAATTGAGCCGCTGCATCTCAGCCTTGCACCGGGCAAGCCAACGCACCGTTCTGGCACAGGATTGCTCCGCATAGTGGTATTCCGCCGGATTTTCCACGCACTCATCAAATGCCATCGCAATGGTGGAGCCAAGATTTGACTGGATGCGCATGCTCTCCTCCGGCCCCATAAAAATTCTGTGGCCGTCGATATGGCAGGAGAAGGTGACGCCCTCTTCCTTAATTTGACGCAGCTTTGCAAGGGAAAAAACCTGGAAACCACCGCTATCGGTCAGGATCGGACCCTGCCAGCCGGTGAAAGCATGGAGGCCTCCCAAATCCTTCACCAATCCATCCCCTGGACGCACATGGAGATGATAAGTGTTGCATAGCTGCACTTGACAGTGGAGTTCTTTTAGGTCATAAGCGGAAACGGCGCCTTTGATTGCGCCGCAGGTGGCCACATTCATAAATGCGGGCGTTTGGATTACGCCATGCACAGTGGGGAATTCACAGCGCCTGGCGGCCTTCTCCTGCGAGAGGATTTTTAACATAGGATCGTCCTTTCCAATCAGTGGTTTTGCTGTTCACCTCAGAATTAAAAGGAGCAAACAGGTTAATGCAAAAACATTTTTACGACCATGCGCACATAGGCTAACCAATGCTTCAAATGTTTGAAGCTATTATACCACACGCAAGGCCAACCTTTGTGAAAAATGGCGCTGCCGCTCTGCGGCAGGAGGCGTTTCACGCCGACAACCATTTTTCCAATGCTTCAAAGCTATCCGCTTTGAAGCTATTATACCATACCCATCCGAATATCCGCAAGCCCCAATCTCTCAGCCTTGTTGCTTCTCTAAATAGGCCTTAGCACGCATCAACTGCTTGTCATCCGTAAAATTCCCCGCATATAGTTCAATCATAAAGCTTCCCTGGTATCCCGCATCCTCCAACAGTGCGGCAAGCGCGTTAAAACGAAACGCGCCTTCCCCAGGCGGCAGGCAATCCCTGCCGGGCAGGTGATCGCTGACATGGACATGGACGATTTCGCCGGCAAATTGCCGCGCAAGCTCGAGCGGGTCAAGGCCGGAACGCACCGCTTGCTTGAGATCCAGCACCATATGAAAATCATTCCCCAGTGCCTTTCGCATCCGGGCAAGAAAAACGGGGGATTGTGAGGAAAACTGTACCACATTCTCCTGCGCAACCATAATCCCCTGTGCCCGGCCCAGTTGAACAAGCGCTCCGAAGCGCTCAAAATATTCCGGCTCTTCAATCGAGGCCCCCGGCTTCAGCCCATGCATCACCAGCAGATGCGCCCCAAGCGCATTTGCCGCGTCAAAATACCGCTTATAATATTCCAACGTGTCATAAAATCGCCGTTCATATGCGCTGAAAAGAAAAAAAGGCTCAGTCCCAGAGCTGAAGGGGTGCACTGACACCACCTGAATCTTACAAGCCTCCTGTTCCCGGCAAATCGCCTTCAAGAGCGGGCCGCGCAGCTCGGAAAAAGAGTTGAAAAATACCTCCGCTGTGGAAAAGCCCAATTCCCCTACCCGCTTGAGCGCTCGCTCAGTTTCAAGCGGATAAAAGCAGGCGGTAGATGCTCCAATTTGGATCAAGAATACCATCCTCCTAAAAGTTTGCAGATTTATCTTTCAAACTGCGTGTTAGGCCTAGGTTGTATCAGCATTCCAACATTTATACATTGCGAAACAGCGCCGCAGACCGCTATAATGGATTAAAATCGCAACGCAATATTATTTTAAAAACGAGTCGTTTATAGAAGGGATGGCCATGCATCCAATGCAGAAACTATTAACAGAGCTCCACGATACCGTACATACCATGCACCGCCTGCCAAAGCTGCTGCTGAAATATGGCGGTATGCTAGTGATCTTTCTTTTTACCGCATCGGCCGCCGCATACCTTTGCGCTGGACGGTTGAGCGATTATCACGCCCTGATGATTTTGAGCGGCGATCTTTTTGTTTGCGGGAAGGATACGCTTGCCGCCGCTATCGTGCCGGCGTTGCTGATTGAAATCATCCTGCGCGCAGGTAAAGCAGATGACAGCCGATAAGCGGATTGCGCCTATTTTTCTTCTATTACGCCATAGGGCCAATCCGTAATCGCGCCGAAATCATAAACATCCGTATACCCCATCTGGATTAATGTTTCTGCCGCCGCCTTGCTACGCACGCCGCTGGCGCAATAAACCAGGACCGTCTTGTTTTTATCCGGTAGCAGCTCGGGCGCCTTCTCTGCAATCTCCCGGTGAGGGATTAAAATATCTCCCTCAATATATTTCAAATTGTGCTCAACCTGGCTGCGCACATCCAGAAGAACATAGGGCTTTCCACTCTCCATGATCTCCTTGGCCTTCTGCGCGGTGATCCGGTGGTAACCTTCCACAGTCGTTTCTTCTGAAACAAGGCCGGTCGTTTGGCTATCCAGCTCCGTCAAATGGCCGCAGCCGGAGAGAACTGATGCGAACGCGCAAAGCAACGCCAGGATCAAAGCGGCCGTTACATATTGTTTCTTTACAAGCATATTCCTGCCTCCTCTCGTCAAGCTATTCATCGGCAGTCTTTTTTCTATTATTTTCCATATTCACTTTCAACGGCATCGGCTCTACCGCGGCCGTTTTCTTTTTTGCCACGCCCGGGCGGCGTTCCAATTTTCTTTTGTTCCCCTTTTCATCCACAATCCAGGTATTGTCAAGCTGGCCCGTCAGGCTCCGGCGAAACGCGGCGATGTATTCCTGCCGAAGTGCCAACTGCTCCTCCTTCTCCGCATCCGTCAGCCCATCTGTGCGTGATTTGCGCGCGAGAAAATTAATTCGGTCTATTTTTTCCTGATTCATGCAACATTCCCCCTTGCCTGATATGTCAACAAGCCTTGCTTCCGCTATGCTTATCATTCTACCTTTTTATCAATAAATTCCGGTTTGAGTTTTGAATAGACGATCTTTTGTTCGCTATAAAGCCCATAATAGCCAGAAAGCATAAAACTCACCGCGACCACCACGGCAAAAAAGCCAAAGCCCTTCGCACCAAATAGCTCTACGCTCAGAATTAAAGAGCTGACCGGACAGTTGGTCACGCCGCAAAAAAGCGCCACCAGCCCCAGCCCAGCCCCGAAGGAGGGCGAAAGGCCCAGCAGCTTCCCGATCACATTTCCAAACGTCGCCCCTGTAAAAAAAGCGGGCACGATCTCGCCGCCCTTAAAGCCCGCGCCCAGCGTCAGCGCTGTAAACAGGATCTTTAGGGCAAATGCCTCCGGGCGCGCCTGCCCTGCAACGGCACGGGCGATCACATCCATACCGGCGCCGTTATAATCACGCGTGCCGACCAGCAGGGTCAGCAAGGCAACCAGTAAACCGCCCACAGCGGCACAGAGATATTTATTGGGGATTAACTTTTTATAGAGCGCAGCCGACTGATGCATGCACACGCAAAACAAGATGCTCAGCACGGCGCACAGTACGCCGAGCAGCGCCACCTTTGCCACGCCGAGCGCCGAGCCCTCCGGCACACCCGTAAGCAAAAATTCCGTGGGGGCAATCCCGAAAAGGGAAGAAATTCGGTCTCCTACCACAGCAGCGATCACGCAGGGCACAATTGCTGAATAATACATTACGCCCACGCTGATGACCTCCATGGAAAAAATCGCAGAGGTGACCGGCGTGCCAAACAGGGCGGAAAAAGCCGCGCTCATGCCGCACATGACAATTACATGACGGTCCTCCTCGTCCAGATGGATCCATCTTCCAAGCTGGTTGGCAATACTTCCTCCAAGCTGGATCGCTGCCCCCTCACGTCCTGCAGAACCACCGGTAAGATGAGTCAGTGCCGTTGTGATAAAGATCAGTGGTGCAGAAAGGATCGGCACATCATCTCTGGAACGCACGGTAGAAAGAACCTGATTGGTCCCTCCATCCTCTTTTCCAAGCTTCTCATACAGAAATACAATGACAAGTCCGGACAATGGCAGCAAAAGAAAAATCCATTCATGAGCCTTTCGGTAACCGGTTACTGCCTTCAACGTAAAAGAAAACAGTGTGCTGGCAGCTCCTACGATACATCCTGTAACGACAGCAAGAACCAGCCACTTGATCAGATTTGATATATCCCGGCTGATTCTTGCACTGTAATAATATAAATGTTCCTTTAATCTTTTGTTATGATCTATCCCCATGTTCCTTCCCCTCTTTTCTTTACTGTCTGCATTATACTACATTTTTCTTCACAGTAAAAGCAGTAAGGAGAAAGCCCTTTTATTTTTTCTTTCCGGAAATATATCTATGTATCAGGATCGAGAATACACTGATCATCACAAGAAGTACCGCGGAGAGCCAGAATGCCGGTGATCCGGGATTCTTGATATTTGCTCCAAATATCGTGGCAAGGATAACTCCCGGAAGTGTTCCCAGCATCCCGCCCAGCATATATATTCCAAATGGGATCTTCACCGCACCCAGAAACAGACTCACTGCATCCCCGGGCAAAAAATTCAGCGTTCTCATAAAAAAAGAAATATACAAAGGATTTCCGTTCTGGTAATCCACCACTGTTTTCAGCTTCGGATATTTGGAAGTAAGATTCTCCACCATGGAAGAGCCGGAAAAACGTCCCATCCAGTAAGGAATTGCCAGTGTAACTGCTCTTCCCAGAAAGTTCACCAGAAGTGCAGTTCCTGTAGAAAACAGATGTCCTACAGCCAGCTGCAGAACTGCAATGGGGAATACAAAGGAGACACTTTTCACGGCGTAAAACACAAGCATAAGTAATGCTGCCTTAACAGGTTCCTTCGGTGTATAGCGCAGGATCTTTTCCACAGACAGATCCTTTCTGTAACGGATGCAGAAAAAAAGCAGCATAAAAAGAAACACCACGGGCAGATGTTTTCTGATGTTATCAATCATTTTTTTCATGGTCTGATCACTCCGTTTTCAAAAAAAGAGCACCGGCACCTGTTTCCAGTACCGTGCTCTTTCATAAATTCTGTTTTTTTAAGTTTCAGGATCAGCAGACTTTCTTCGCCGCCTTTCTCTCCTGATCTTCCTTCCACATTTCCTCTGCTACCGGTTTCCAGTTTTCAGCATACCGGTCACATTTTGCACAGAGATGCTCTGCACTCTCCGGTGACTGAAGATCTGTGGAATGTGCTCCGGATTTTTCTACCATTTCTCTCAGCTTCTGTGGATTTTCAAGCATCGGGCATGGGCGGTACATATTGTCATTAAACGGCTGTCCGTCATGATATGCCATCATCATCGGAGACTGCAGTGCTTCCAGAAGTGTTTTCTCGCGGATATTGGAATCAGAATAATGGATACATACACATGGATCGATATCACCATTTGCATTGATATGCAGATAACGACGGCCGCCTGCAATACATCCTCCCACAAACTCTGCATCATTCTGGAAATCCATGGCAAACAACGGCTTTGTTGCACGGTATTTACGGATACGCTCATAGGTTTCTCTTCTCTGTGCAGGAGTAGGAAGCAACTCCGGTGCTGCATCATTTCCAACCGGCATATAATGGAAATACCAGATAAAGTACGCTCCAAGATCGATCAGGCTGTCGTAAAATGCCTCTGATGTGATAGACTCGAAATTTGCACTCGTATAACATGCAGAGATACCAAATACAAGCTTCTTCTCTCTGAGAAGATTGATGGCCTTGATAACCTTCTGGTATACACCATTTCCTCTTCTGCCATCTGTTGCAGTCTCAAATCCTTCCAGTGAGATCGCAGGAACAAAGTTTCCTACCCGAAGCATATCATTTGCAAAATCCTCATCGATCAGTGTGGCATTTGTGAAGGAAAGGAAGATACAGTCATTATGTTTCTCGCAAAGACGGATCAGATCCTTTTTTCTTACAAGTGGCTCTCCGCCTGTGTAAATATACATATAAACGCCAAGCTCCTTACCCTGGCGGATGATGTCATCGATCTCATCGTAGGTGAGGTTCAGCTTGTTTCCATACTCTGCTGCCCAACATCCTGTACAGTGCAGGTTACATGCACTTGTTGGGTCAAGAAGGATTGCCCACGGGATATTACAGCCATATTTCTCACGGCATTCATCCTGTTTCTTCCAGCCTGCAAGATTTGCATTGATAAAGAAGTTTGCAACCAGAGTTTTCATAAC
>ENA-OPDJ01001753-OPDJ01001753.1-human-gut-metagenome-genome-assembly--contig:-NODE-1753-length-10777-cov-5.617422_pt1 | contig 10777 bp, 7 predicted proteins | sample MGYA00241621_ERZ501505 | MGnify/ENA primary metagenome ERZ501505 (study PRJEB25962, sample SAMEA2042624) | human gut metagenome | biome: human gut; feature: human-associated habitat; material: faeces... | reverse complement strand
CCGCCGAAGTCTGCGGCCAAAGCCGCAGTACCGGAGCTGTGAGATGGAGACTGGACGCAAACGCAATCGCCGCATCCGCTTCTGGGTCAATGACGCGGAGCTGGCGGCGATCCGGCAGAAGATGGCCGTGGCCGGCACTGTTAACATGGCGGCGTATCTACGCAAGATGGCCATTGATGGACGGATCATTTTGCTCGACATGGCCGAAATAAAAACGCTGGTGAGCCTTCTCAGGCGCACCAGCGCAAATGTAAATCAGATCGCCAAGCAAGCAAACGCATCAGGACGCGTGTATGAGAACGACCTTGCCGAGATCCAGCACCGCCTCGGCGACGTGTGGTTGGCAGTAAACGCGGTGCTGCGCAAGCTGGCGGCGTTGGAGTAAACTGCACGTTCTCGGCTGTAACTGTCTTCTTTTCCAGTTGTTCACTCTTTTCTCATACGCTCTTTGACTTTGCTCGCATTTTCAGAAAGCTCAGTCATGCCCTCCAAGAGTCCTTGATAGAACTTGCTTACGTCCGCGTCGCTTAAAATGTACAACACCTGACTGTTTCTTACCGCAATATCAAACAACTGCTTCTTTTCATCTGCCGACCAGCCGGAGCACTTTTTAAGTTTGGCAACTACCGAGTGCGTCCTTGCGAAGCTGTCGCTGCTCTCCAGCGCCATGATCAGCTCACTTTTTTGCTTCTGTTCCTCACTTTCAGCTTTGTCCGCCTCTGTAAACTCATCATGGCAGTCATAGTGGACATTCTCCAGCGCCTCGTTTGCGGCAGTGCGATCAATAATCAGTTTTACCAATGTGTCCAGCGAAGAACCATCCCTGTAATCTGCCGGGGCAAAGTACTTTATCCGCTGATCCCGCATCATCTTATAGACCTTGGTCTTGTCACTGGTTTCCGCATTATAAACACCGATGGAGTGGCCTCCGTAAATATTGACGAGCTTCATGCAGGGGATATCGGTATCGCTGTCGCCTATGTACACCATGTTGCGGAAAGGCACTCGAATCTTGTCCGGCGGGAAATATTCATTGACGGACTGGTCGTTTACATCCAGTACGCCTTTCTCTATTCTGAAAAGGAACTGGGTCTTGCTGGTGTAGTTCACCACCTGTGCAGGCCAGATCGCCACGTCTCTGTCATTATAATAAAACGAGCTCGCATAGATCCGCTCGAATGCCCCAGCCTTGGCTACGCTCGTGCCCTCGATCATTTCTTTCAGGCCGGAGGAAACAATGTAATGCTCCACAATGACCCCGCGGTCAGCACCATAAGCTCTAATGCGCTCGAACCACTCCTCAACACCAGGAAACAGTTTAACCTTTGAACCATATTCTGTCAGCGTTCGCCTTGTAAACGGAATAATCCCCTCGGCTTCCCGCTTCATAAGGAACATATAGGCCAGGTTCTGATCCATTTCGTTATCTGCTGCGAGCGAGTTGGACTCCTTCCAAAAGTCCGGTATATCATAGCCGACCGACTGTATATAACCCTGCGCCTGCATATCATCCGGCGTCAATGTCTTATCAAAGTCATAGCATATGGCAAGTACCGGCTTATCTTCCTTCTGCTTGTTGCTCAATACGCCCTCCTCCTTAATTATCGTTTATGAATCAATATTATGGCAGTTTTTCCTCTTAAGTCAATAGGAAGGGACGCAACACTATTATCAAAAGAATTTAAAACACGGAGGCACTAAATGGCCACCACACGACTCATCGCCATCCGTGGTTCGCGTGGGCAGAGCGTCATTCGCTCGCTCACTGAGCGCATGGACTACGTCAAGAACCCGGAGAAAACTGAAAACGGCACACTTATTTACGCCTGCGGCTGCTCGCCTCAGCTCGCCGCTGCCGAGTTCGCGCTCTCGAAGCGCCAGTATGCGCAACGCACAGGGCGCAGGGAACCGGGCGTTATCGCGTACCACATACGGCAGTCGTTTAAGCCCGGCGAGATAACGCCTGAGGAGGCAAACCTTGTCGGCCGAGAGCTGGCAGAGCGCTTCCTCAAGGGCCGTCACGCCTGTATCGTCTGCACTCACACCGACAAGCGGCACATACACAACGTACGCCCGGATAGGGCGATGAGAAAAGCAGTATAAGGTACTGCCCCGTAAGATAACACGGGAAACAGCCAGCCTAACCGAAAGGCGAAAGCTGACACGGGAACACAGTACGGCTGGGAAGCAGTAAGTCACCTAAAGGCAATCGGGTGCGACTGAACCGCAATGTTAATCGGATATAAGGTATAAGTTGGGTTTACTGAACGTAAGCTTCCAGTTTCTGTTATGTGCCGATGGAGGAAAAGTGCCTGAAACCTCTGGTATGGAAAAGGCAAGCTATGGTTGTGGGCTTGTCGGTTATCAATCATTCCGTACAACCTGTAGGGGAACCTATGGTAACGAAGCGAAAGCGATACCGAGAATCCGAATCTACCAAGTCTCATTGCTAACCGGGGATACCCTAAGCAGGAGCGCCGCGCGAAAGGGGGAATGAAAAAACGGCTATGGCTTTTGAGCCTGAAAATCCTGTATGGGTACGGAGTGCTCGTAGTAGTCCGAGAGGGGTAACAACCCTTACATGGCAAAGGGGCACAGTTATTGCGCACTAAAATTAGAAGTTGATTAGGGAGGAAAACCTCGTATGAAACCAACAACGGAAATTTTAGCAAGAATTAGTCAAAACTCGCTTGCAAACAAAGAAGAAGTATTTACAAAACTGTATCGCTACCTGTTGCGTCCTGACATCTACTTTGTGGCATACAAAAACCTATATGCCAACAGTGGTGCGGCAACAAAAGGAGTAAATGAGGATACGGCGGACGGTTTCAGTGAAGCCAAAATAGATAGTATTATCAAAGCATTGGCGGACGAAACCTATCAGCCCATGCCGGTGAGGCGAACCTATATCCAGAAGAAGAATAACCGCAAAAAGCTGCGTCCCTTAGGTATACCAACCTTTACTGACAAATTGGTGCAGGAAGTGTTGCGGATGATACTGGAAGCGGTATATGAACCTATCTTTCTGGATGTCTCCCACGGTTTTAGGCCAAAAAGAAGTTGTCATACGGCCTTAAAACAGTTGAGACGGGAGTTCAACGGTACGCGTTGGTTTGTTGAAGGCGACATCAAAGGTTGCTTTGACAACATCAACCACGCTGTTCTTGTAGGCTTGCTGAACAATAAAATCAAGGACGCTCGGATAACCAAGCTGATTTACAAATTCCTAAAAGCAGGATATATGGAACAATGGACATTCAACAGAACCTATAGCGGAGTGCCGCAGGGGTCGGGAGTCAGTCCAGTGCTGGCAAATATTTACCTTCATGAATTGGACAAATTTATGGAAAATTATGCAGAAAACTTCAATACAGAAGCCAAGAAGAAACATTTTTCTACTGCATATAAGTCCAGTGTCGGTAAGGCATACAGATATAGGAAAAAGGGCAGAGAGATATGGGATAGTCTGTCTGATGAAGAAAAGAAAATCAGATGCAAAAATCTTAAGGAACTGGAAATGATTGAAAAATCTACAACACCTTACGTCTATAACGACAGTAATTATAAAAGGGTGCAGTATACGAGATATGCGGATGATTTTATCATCGGGGTTATTGGTAGCAAAGCAGACGCAGAAGCTATCAAGAAAGACGTGAAAATATTCCTGCAAAAAGCATTGAAAGTAGAAATGTCAGACACTAAGACAAAGGTTACGCACACTGGAGACAGAGCAAGATTTCTAGGTTACGACATTACGGTATCAAGAGTGCAGACGCTACAGAAGGCTTCTAACGGAAGGGTTCAGAGATGTCAGACAGGAGTTGTTAAACTGTATGTTCCACGCGAAAAATGGGTAGGTAAGTTAATTGAATACAAAGCAATGAAAATCAAAATCAACGAAAACGAAAAAGAGAGATTTGTAGCCCTTCATAGGGGAAAACTGGTAAACCAGAGCGATATTGAAATTCTCGCAAGATACAATGCAGAAGTCCGTGGACTATATAATTATTACTCCATAGCGAATGACTCCTTTAAAATAGGGAGATTTGCCAATGTAATGAAATACAGCATGTATAAAACATTTGCGTGCAAGTATAAGACGAATGTTCATGAGATTAAGCGGAGATATTGCAGAAACGAATTATTTACAGTTGCGTATGAAACAAGGCAGGGAATGAAAACAACAACAGTCTACAGGGATGGTTATAAACGGAAGGAATGTGCTACAAAGTTTGATAATGTAAGCGAGCTTCCGCAGTTTTCAAAATATGCCAAGACTAACACTCTCAAACAGAGACTTTAACTTCATACTTGTGAATTATGCCAAAAAGACTGTAGAAATCTGGTAATACACCAAGTTAAGAAACTCAAAGATTTAATTGTTTTGTAAGAAGTTGTGGACTTTCCAAAATGCAAAGGGGTTCGTTTCTGAAAGTAGTCCCTACACCCTATACAAACTTAAAGGGGCGTTTTTAAACCGGGTCTTGCGAAAGTTCAAAGAAAATTCACTATTCTAACGTGTCCCTATACCTATAGCATTCTAAAATGGGTGTTTGGCAACCTAATTTTCAAATTTCGCTTGGAAAACTTCTTACACCAATATGAATCTATAGGGCTATTTTGAAATACAGTTTTGAAAATTTTGTTGAATTGACTAATTTTAGAATATAGATTTTGTTCATTTTCCACTTATAGAACCAGAGAAAAGCTGTTTTACAAAAGATTTTGAAAGCCCCTACACTAATAGGAATCCGCAGAGCTGTTTTGGAATACAGTTTTGGAAATTTCACAAATTTGGAGCAAAAGGAAAACGGCAAAGTTCGCAATGAAACTTTGCCGCTCTTGGGTGAGACTGTATTATTGTATTAACTGATACTGAAAAAATTCGAAGAGTTCTTTATTACTGTGATAGTAATCGGAAGCTGCACGCGTTAATTTTCCGCAAAGGCTATAAAGGTCCACCTTCATTCCACAATCCGAACGAGCACCATCGTAGTTTAACGCGAACTCAGATGAAGTTATGTGTTCATCCTTGTTAATCACGAGAATAAAGTAATCCATCATGCAACGCTTTTCTGTGATTCTGTTATTGTCGATATTGGGAGTTCCTTGATATATCCAAAACAATATTGATTTCTCGGCGTTCGCTGGGGTACAAGTCGCGCAGGATGGCGGATAGCTTTGCACGACTTTCCAAGCACTGTGGATATTTTATTAGGATAATATTTAAATTCATAGATTTTTTAGTCTGCTTTATTAATCCGCTGCCAATTCCTTAGTCAGAAAATTTGGAATTTCATCCATTTCTATTGGAATATAAGAATGAAAAATCAAATCTTCAATTGTAATCTGTCCCCAATTGGGTCGTCCATCAATCTCTTTAGCCAGCGCATGTAATTTTTTGCTTTGGAGAATTTCAGACGATATACTTTTTGATATAAAGTAATTGGAACTGTATGCAAAGATAAGATAGTTGATATATTGTAGTTTCTTTTCATACGAAAGAATGTTAAATTGATTTTGAAGCTGTCTGTATACCGCATCTTTACTATGGTAAAAAAGCAATATGACACTCGTGCTTTTCAAAGGAAGAACAAGCAAATGCAAAATCTGCAACTTATCAGAGTGAATTTCTGCTAAATCGTTTATTTCGTTATTCCAAAGATCATGTGACGGAGATAATAAACATTGCGCCGCTAAGGGAATTCTATATGGAAGCACCTCATAAAAAATAATACGAAAAGGGTTCTCTGATGGAGATTGAAGAATGCTTTTATAGAAACAAAGTTCATCTTCAAACTTCTTTATTGCATTGTTGACACTTTTTTCAATATAACCATAATCGGCCTTAAACTCAATTTCTTTGATGATTTCCGAGTAGAATGCTTTCTCTTCTATCTTTTCATCTAAGGTGTATAAAACATTTTTTATACAAATTTCAGCCAAAATCTTGTCAGTTAGATGTTTCTGAAGATTACGCTCATTTTCATAATCCTGAAAAAAACGTCCATCACATTCACGGCAAATTCTTTGAAAAATGCCAGAGTTCATTACTCCTTTTTCAACATCAAGCGATTCGATATCCATAAAGATGGACGGATGAAATACCATTCCACTTTCAGCGATATATTTGAGCGAAAATTGTGGAACTGAATGTGATTTGCAAAATCCATCTGTTTTCTTTCCACATAATAAGCATCGTGATCCCCTTGCCTTTTTCTTAACTCTATTGTAAAAACGGCTCAATATGATTTTAGATTCAATATTGTAGTCATCCAGTCCCATATATCCTCCTGAATAATGATCTCTGTTATCTTGGCCGATGTTTCCTAAGTTTAGGAAAGCCTCCATAATGAAATCTTAATTGTTCAATTTTGAGCCTTAGGCATAAATCCTGTAAAACAACAGACAATTGAGAGCAATCATCAAATATTTAGGATATAATACTGTGCGCCATCAGATAACGACTGGTCTTATACTGCCAATTATCGTGATGGATAATTCTTTCCGTGGCGTACTGCAATAGTTCATTGTACAAGCTGTGCCGCAGTTCCGTATTATTCATGCGTTTAAGATATTTCTTGACAAATTTTTCAAAAATATCTTTGCGATAAATATATAACGGCCCCATGGTTTTCGTAGTAAACTCAATAATGCTATACATTTCAAATTCGATTACAAGGCATTCGCTTGCAGATACACGATAAGCATCTGTACTATATGGAACATATTGGCTCCAGAATTGCAGACGTTCATCATTGCTGTTTTTGGAGAAGCTCTCTCGAATCAGAATATAATTCAGCCAGCGGTGATACTTGAGTTCCTGCTCAGGCGTGAAACCGGAAAAGAAATTCTTATACTTTAGCGTTCCTGCATCGCTGGTATAAATATTGCGAAGATAGGAGCCACACTGGTAGTATCTCTGAAAGTCCTCAACTTTCAGTTCTGTCAAGATATTCTTCAGGAACAGCTTTATAGAATCCGGAGAATACTTCTTCAAAGCAGGCAGCATATCCCGGTCAGAAATTTCAAGATAGCCTGTTCGATCACAGAAAGTAAGGTATTCCTGAATACAAAGCTGTCCTAGCCGAGTGGATGGCATGATTCCCAACGTCATCAGGCGGTCAGAAAAACGGATGCGGTCAGATTTTTGCCAACGCATACACTCTCTGCCGACTGCATAGGGGATATTTTTACTGGGAAACCACTGCATCATAGTGGTGTTTTCCAGTTTGGTGTTGGAAACGATTTTCTTTACCAGTTCAGGCTTGTCCTGTACGATACGATAAAGGAGATAGCATAGATCTTGATTCGTGAAATAATCCTGCCAGAGAATAAAGAGCGACCGTGCGATTTCTTCATTTGCGCGCAGAAATAAAATCCTTGTCAGGTTGAGAAGCGGAAGATGCAGAGAGTTTGCTGGCACATAATTTGCCAGCAGCCGCACTTTGCGAATTGGAATGGTAATGGCTTCTCCATCTACATCTTCTTTGGGTAGTTTAGCCCACTGGCGCACTTCGTCTAAGAAGCTATTATCAAGCTGATAATTCTTGATTTCAGAACTTGTAGGATGTTCTTTCTGCACCTGCGCAGCAATAGCCGGAAGTTTAGAAGGCTTATAGCTTGTTTTCATTTTGTTTCCTCAAGCATTTCGGCAATCTGATTCATCATTTCCTCATCCTTTAAGCGGAACTTGATTTCCACACGGCGGGATGCCTGCATATCAACCGTTCCGTCCGCTGCATAAATAGGTGCACTCCACGAACGTCCATTTGCGGTCAGCAAAACACGCAGTTCTTCTAACTGGCTGTCCGAAAGAAAATGGTTGTTTTCATCCAGACAGTAGGACACGACGGCAAATGCACGGTTCTGCGACAATTGCAGGTTGTACATATAACCGCCATCCGTGTCAGTGTGTCCCTCAATGATGATTTCAGCGACATACGGTGAAAAGTCCTTGCTCAGCAGAACAGAAAAGTATTTCGGCAAAAACTCTGCAAGAAAAGCCTTACCGGAATCCTGAAGTTTGTCATCGTTGTAGCCAAAGAGCAGCGTTGAATCAAAAGTGATTGCACCAGACTGTGCATCTACCTTGACGGAAAGGTCGTTACCAGAGAACTCTTTGCTCAGGGCATCAATCAGATCTCCACGAACACCCACAATCGTATCAATTTGCGACTGCTGATTCAGAATAATCTGTTCTTTTTCTTCCAGCTCGGCCTGTTTCGCTTCATAGGTTGCGCGGGTTTCCAGCAGGGTACAGGACAGGATCAGAATAAAGACCAGCAGCAGTGCCGCCATCATGTCAGAGTAGGAAAGCCAGAAATTCAGCTTTTCGCCGTTTTTATTTCGTTTGGTATAGCGTCTCATTGACGATTCCCTTCTTCATTAGCCACAGCAGGAGCCTTTTGCTCAACCAGTGCGGTCAACTTTTCCATTGCATCCAGATAACTCTGAGTCTGGCTGGTCAGTTTAGCGAGAACCGCTTCGTACTGCTTCTGAGATTCTCTGATAACGTGCGGCAGGGCCTCGGTAGTATCGCGCACATCTGCAATGGTGCCGCTCAAGTGCTGCGAAATATCGGTCAGGCTGCTGTCGAACGACGTAAAGGTGCGATCAAGTACATCATCCAGATTCTTATCCAGCAGCTTTGCCGCGTTCTCCATGCCAGCGGTCGCAGACTGAATTTCGCTTGTAGTCTGACCTGCAAAATTGGACAGACCAGACACCTCTTTATCCACAGCTTCCACCAATTTTTTGTGCTCCTGCTGTACAAAGTCGGAGAAGTCATTGGTAGCCTGTATCAAAGCATCCGACTGTGCCTGTGTTGCCTTGATTGCTTCCTCAATCTGCTGCTTGCTATTTTGCATCACATTATTTGCAGCCTCAGAAATCACGGACATCTGCTCAGAGGATGCCTTCGTCAGTTCCATCAGCTGTTTGTGGTTTTCTTCGCTCAGTTGGGCGGCAGTGTTGGACAGCAACTGCATTTCGCTTTCAGCAGTCTGTGCCAGCGTTTCCATCTGCGAATGGCTAGCCTCTGTCAAAACCTTTGTAGATGCGGCCAGAGCGTCCATATCTTGCTTGGCAGCATCCACAATACCACTGATCTGGTCTTTGCAGTGGTCCGACAGCATATCAACGGCCTGCTGTGCAGCATCTGCTTCTTTTTTCACGTTGTCTGCCAAATCAGCAACACGGCTTTCGCTTTCCACCAATTTATCCAAATAATTGGCTTGCCGTTCGCTGATTTCATTGCTGTTTGCAATCTGCTGCTGAATGAGTTCTGCTTCAGAATGGAGTTTTTCCTGATACTCCTTCAGAAGCGTGACAAAACCGTTCATTTCTTCAACGGTCTGATGGGAAACGGCATTGACTTTTTCAATTTCGTTCGATGTATCGCAAATGCTATCCACAATTTTTTGCATTTGCTCGGTGGACGCTTTCTGCCATTCGCAAGTTTTCTGAATCGTTGCGGCCAGTTCATCAAACTGCCCACGCAGGGATTCGTTCATGCAGTGAATAAATTCCTGCACGACCTGATTCAGGCCATCTTTCTGCTGCTGGCTTGCAATTTCGCTGAACTCTTTAACAGTAGACTTCATTTCATCGAAAATCGGAACCAGCTCGGTACGCATGGTATTAGCGATAGAGGTGCTGACAGCTTCCGAAACGAGGGTAGCAAAGTTTTTCATCAACTCGGTCTGCTGCTGTTGGTAACCCAAAAGCTGGTTTTCGGCATTACTGGAAGAGCCATCTAGATTCTTGTCATGGAATGCAGTTACAAAATCTTCAAGGCTTTGATTTGTGCTGTCGACGTACTTTTTATAGATATGTGAAAACGCAAGAGATAGTAGCACACCAACAATACTTGTCAAAAAAGCTGTACTCATGCCACCAAGAAGGTGGGTGATACTAACCATAACAGCATCTGTAGTGGATGTGTCAAATCCACCAACACCGAGAACTAAGCCAACAAAGGTTCCTAAAATTCCAAGGCCAGTCATAGTTCCGGGAACCAATTCACAGAATCCGGTGTGTCCCAATTCGTCTAAGAATTCCCCGTTAAAGAAATCTGTAATATCGACAAAAGGAGCCGCAAAACTAGTGCTTTTTGTTCGCTGATACGCAGCTCGATACTCTTCAAGTTTGGCATTTAATTTATCAGACTGAAATAATTTGTTTTGCTCGCTAGTCGTTCCTTCAAGATACTCCTGTAAATCAATAACAGCCTGGGCATCGGTTTTAATTCTTTTCCCTATTAATGCAAAGTCCTTCTGATATTTTGATAGATTGACAATATGGTAGAATCCACATCCAACAAAAAACGCCATGAGTGCATAAATTATAATTGACACCAACAGGTTTAGATTCATAGTAGTCTGGCTCCTTTATAAATTCAATTCAATTTCAGCGGTTTCTATCGCGGTGCCATTTTTACAGACACACCGGATTTTATATTTAATTGTCTTTCCACCCTGAGCGGCAACATCCAGATACATGGTCTGCTCCACAGGAAGCTCCGCAAGAGTTGTCCATCCATAGACATCCGAGTATTTCTGGACAATATATTTTTCTGCTTCAAAAAGCATACTCCATTTGAGTTGGAGGCCAGAAAAGGTAAACTGCAACTCTCGAATTTGAAATACAGGTGGCTTGCTTGGGGCAATCAGCTGAATATCTGCGGAATGTGCAATATCTTTTCCAGATTCATTCAATCCCCGGATTGCATAAGTATAGCAGCAGTTAGCTTCCACATCGTAATCCTGATACCGTG
>ENA-OPDJ01001750-OPDJ01001750.1-human-gut-metagenome-genome-assembly--contig:-NODE-1750-length-10785-cov-2.549674_pt1 | contig 10785 bp, 10 predicted proteins | sample MGYA00241621_ERZ501505 | MGnify/ENA primary metagenome ERZ501505 (study PRJEB25962, sample SAMEA2042624) | human gut metagenome | biome: human gut; feature: human-associated habitat; material: faeces... | reverse complement strand
AAAAAAAAGCTTCCGATTTCCGAAGTAATGCGCCAGCGTGAGATCCTTCTCGGTGAAACCACTGCTGAAATCGTGGACCAGCGCATGGACCGTGTTCTGGAGATCATGAAGGATGCTGCTTTTTCCCCCATCAAAGATCCGGTGATATCTATGGGCGGACTGATCGGCGGTGAAGCCCGAAAGCTCTGCGAATTTCATGACCTGGGAAAAAGCCTGTGCGGAAATGTTCTCGGAAAGGGTATCACCTACGCTATGGCAACCCTTGAGACCAACGCTTCCATGGGACTTATCGTTGCCTCTCCTACTGCCGGCAGTGCCGGGATCGTTCCCGGAATGATGCTTGCACTTCAGGAGGTCTACGGCTTTTCCGATAAAAAAATCCGCCAGGCACTATTTAATGCAGGCGCGATCGGCTATCTTGCCATGCGAAACGCCACAGTTGCCGGTGCTGTTGGCGGATGTCAGGCTGAGGTCGGAATCTCTTCCGCAATGGCTGCTTCTGCTGCTGTGGAACTTCTTGGCGGCACTCCGCTGCAGTGTACCTATGCGGCTTCCACCGTTCTTATGAATATGCTCGGTCTTGTATGTGACCCGGTAGGCGGCCTGGTGGAATATCCCTGCCAGAACCGTAATGCAGCCGGTGTTTCCAATGCCCTTATCGCAGCCGAAATGTCTTTGGCCGGTATCACCCAATTCATCCCTCTGGATGAGATGATCGATGCCATGTATACCGTAGGCAAAAAGCTTCCTGCAGAGCTTCGTGAAACTGCTCTCGGCGGTTGTGCAGCCACACCGTCTGCCTGTGAGAAGTGTCATCTTTGCAGCTGATCAACAGAGTATAACCCATAATAAACAGAGCCCGACTGAAATGACTCAAACAACAAAACGGAGAATTCCCGAACTTCTTTTTCCAGGAATTCTCCGTTTTCTTTTTTATAAATCCTAATTTATAATTTCATGTGTAAATATCTTTTATTTCTCCAGCACCGGGATATCTCCCACTCCATTCAGGATCAGTCTCGGTCTGTATGGGAACTTATCTACAGTTTCTCTTGTGGATACACCGGAAAGTACAAGAACTGTGTCAAGGCCTGTCTCAATACCGGCGATCACATCGGTATCCATACGGTCACCGATCATCACGGCTTCATTGGAATGTACGCCCAGGATACGAAGTCCGGTACGCATCATCAGAGGGTTTGGTTTGCCGACGTAGTATGCCTGTTTGCCTGTAGTAGCTTCGATCGGTGCTACAAATGCACGGCAGGCCGGTGCGATCCCGCCCTCGATGGGGCCTGTGATATCTGTGTTGGTTGCGATCAGCTTGGCTCCCTTGTTTACCAGGTTCATGGCACGTAAGATATGTTCATATCCGTATGTGGTAGTCTCACCTACAACCACATAGTCCGGGGAAACATCATCGATAGTGATTCCTGCATCATACAATGCATTGTAAAGGCCATGATCTCCGATCACATAAGCGCTGCACCCAGGTGCCTGGCTCTGCAGGAATTTTGCAGTTGCAAGAGCGCTGGTATAAAAATGCTCTTCCCCGACGTCCAGTCCCATGCGGAGAAGCTTCTCGCGAAGTTCTCTTGGCGAACGGCTGCTTGCATTGGTGAGGAACAGAAAGCTCTTATCCTCTCTCTGAAGCCATTCTACAAATTCCTTTACTCCGTCCAGGAGTTTATTTCCATGGTAGATTACACCATCCATATCACAGATGAAGCCTTTTTTTGATCTTAATGTTTCCATATATTCCTCCTTTTCTGATGCAGTAATTTTACAGTTTTGTCATAAAACAGGCATTCTGATCTCACATTCGCTGATTGTTCAGATTTTTTCAATTTTATTTCGTAGTTCCAGCATTCTATGGTCCAGATTTGCAATTTCTTCTGCATATTTTTTTAATTCTGCTTCAATTTCCGCATTGTCTCTTTTTTTATAATACAACTCATATTCTAACACAGACCAGTAATCCATCGCAATGGTCCGAAGCTGTATTTCCACCAGTTCTTTCTGCTCGCCTTCCGCAGAATAGATTGGAACTTTTACGATGAGATGCAGGCTTTTGTAGCCGTTTTTCTTGGGATTTCTGATATAGTCCTTGATCCGGATGATTTCGATATCTTTCTGCATTTCTAAGAATTCTGCCACCTGGTAAAGTTCATCCTCAAAAGGACAGACCACGCGGATGCCGATGAGATCTTTCAGATTTTTCCTGGCAGTCTCAAAATCCGGTTCCAGTCCTTTTTTCAGAAGTTTTGCATAAATACTCTCCGCACTTTTGATCCGGCTGGTGACCTGACTGATCACCGTACGTTTTTTCTGCCCGGAAAGTTCTGCATTGATCATCTTCAGTTTTGCCATAAGGATATCAATGGCTGCCTTGCAGCGGAGACGGTAGTCCGGATCTTTGATGTAGCTTGCAATGGCTGCTGTTTTTTCTGCTGCCAGTCTCTGAATTTCCGGTTCCACGGGATCCGAAACTCTGTCCTGCCCGGTTTTCTGAGCCGGATCATACTTTTGGGGATTTTCCTTCTCCTGTTCCTCTTTGGCCTGTGTGAATCCTTCTTTCATGGATTTCTGTTTTTTACTTATTTTTTTCTTTGATTTCTTTTTTGTCATTTTTGCCTTATCTGTTATTTTCAGTTTTCGTGTACATCTTATATATTATACCGAACACATGATATTTTTCATCAAATCAGCGTAAGGCTATTGTTAAATCTGTGGTAAAAAATCCTCCGAAAAGTCTCAGGATCCTATCTGCTGATATACCCGTGACTTCCCGAAGGATTTTTTCATACATGATTTTATTTTAACCGAATCAGGCAAATAGTGAAGCGGATCGCGAATATCCGCTTGACTAAAACAATTTACAGAAATTCCGACTGCAGCGCATCGTATCCGGTCTCGCCGGTACGGATACGGACAGCATTACGGATCTCATAGCTGAATATCTTGCCATCTCCGGGATCGCCGGTAAAGGCTGCTTTCTGTACGGCATCGATAACTTTGATCTCCCAGTCTTCCGATGATACTACAATTTCAAATTTAATCTTCGGTTTCAAAAATACATCAATCTTGGACCCCCGGACATACTCTGTATAACCACGCTGGGTTCCGCATCCCATGATCTGGGTTACGGTAAAACCGTTTACCTGGATCTCATTTAACGCAGCTTTGACATCTTCCATTTTTTCTTCTCTTACAATTGCTTCTATTTTTATAAGCATACGATTTCCTCCATTTTCACACGATCATTGCTATAGAAAATCTTTCTGTCATGATCAGTCAAATCCATTGAATGACGGATATGCATTTTCTCCATGCTGGGATGCATCCAGACCAACCAGTTCTTCCTTCGGATCTACACGAAGCGGTGTAAAGATCCGCACGATTCCGATACAGATCAGCGTTCCCACAATGGCAACCGCAATGGTGATCACAATACTTAATACCTGTGCCAGAAACAGCCGGTAGTCCCCAAACACCAGGCCATCCCATTTTGCAACGGAATTAATAGAAGATTTTCCAAAAAGCCCCGGGGCGATTCCCCCCCAGATACCACCGATACCATGGCAGCCAAAAGCATCCAGCGCATCGTCAATTTTCAGTTTCTGCTTCAGCAGAATTACGGTAAAGTAACAGATCGGACTTACCAGGATTCCAATGATAAAGGATGCCCACACCGGTACAAAACCAGCCCCCGGTGTGATCGCTACCAGACCAATTACAAGACCTGTGGAGGCACCAACCAGTGTGGGTTTTCCCTCACGGATCACCTCGATCAGCATCCATGTCAGAAGTGCACAGGCAGAAGAAATACTGCTGGTCATAAAAGCATGCGCTGCAAGACCGTCTGCTTTCAGTGCACTTCCCGCATTAAAACCAAACCATCCAAACCACAGCATGGCCGACCCAAGAAATACAAAGGGAATGTTATGTGTACGATAGGTTGCCTTTGCATAGCCACGTCTCTGCCCCAGATAAATGGCAAGAACCAGTGCACTGACACCGGAACTGATGTGTACCACATTTCCACCTGCAAAATCCACAGAGCCAATGGCTGCCAGAAATCCGCCGTCTCCCCAGACCATATGTGCCATCGGATAATACACGATCAAAGACCAGATCGCCACAAAGAAAAACAGCGCCTTAAAACGCATTCTTCCAACCACAGCGCCGGTGATCAGTGCCGGTGTGATCATGGCAAACATCATCTGGAACGCTACAAATACCAGATGCGGGATCGTATCTGCATAAGGTCCCGGCTCCCAGCCAACACCATTCAGCGCAAACCATCTCAGGTCTCCGATAATCCCTCCATGGTTTCCGCCAAATGCCAGCGAATATCCAAACAATGTCCACATAACACCGGACAGCCCCATGATCGCCCCACAGGCCATCATGGTATTTACCACATTTTTTCTGCGGACCAGTCCTCCGTAGAAAAACGCAAGCCCAGGTGTCATAAAGAACACAAAGGCTGTACAGATCAGCATAAAGCCAGTATCTCCTGCATTCATCATCCATTTCCTCCTCGATTCCCTCACATTATTTCTGCAACGCAAAAAGCGCCTGGAAACTTAATTTCCAGACGCCTTTGTCATGTCAGTTAGCATAGCAGATAATTTTTCGGTTTTCAAGAGTTTTTTCTCTATTTTTCTGTTTTCTTACAGAATTACTATGTTTTATACGGATATGAGTTTTATTTTCGGCAATCTATCCGGTTATGCATAAGTGAGGCAGATATTCGTTACCTGTTCTCTTATGTATATTACTGTACTATAATCCGTACTATGCTCAGGATCAGAAGATGTGCCGGATAAAAAATATAGAAAAACCATTTCGAAAACTTCGGTGCTTTTTCAGATTTTTTTCCATTGTAGAAGTTCAGGATGATGATTCCCGACGCCACAATTCCTGCTGCAGACAGTAACGCATGTACCATTGCCGGTCCGGCTGCCATTTTTTCCGCATAGGAACCATAATTAAACAGCACAAAAAGTACAGCACCGACTCCATAAGCGGTTATCATTCTCTTCCGGTTCCCCCATCCTGCATAAAACCAGATGGTAAAAACCGGTGCCAGGATCGCCCAGTCCGAAAAAACGGACAGCAAAAGAAGCAGGATCAGCAGAGGAATCCTCCACGGACTTGCCATCATTTTTTCCTGGATCACCAGGATCATGAAGCAGATAAATAATGTAAAGATCATGTTCAATTGGGAATATCCGAAGGCCATCGTATAAGGAACCTGAGAGATTCCGGCAAAGATCAGAAGTCTTTCGCCATATTTTCTCCGGGAATGGGTATAATAAAATCCCTCCACCAGAAAATAACACATGGTAATGGCTGTAAAATACCCGATATCCACCAGAACTTCCCACAGGATCGTATTTTCCGGCAGAAGCACGTTGGCGATATGGTTCAGAAGCATGGTAAAAATCGCCAGATATTTAATGGCATCCCGGGTCAGGCCCGGCTTTTCTGTTGTTAGCATAATATTCTCCTTCTGTGCAGAAATATATCCGCGGTACACCCGGTATAAAGTCCGTCCGCCTCTTCGCTTATTCTGCACAATGTAATATCTCTATCTTACACTTCCCCTGAACCCCAGGCAACTGATTTATGTGATTTTGCCAGCCCGGATACATTTTTTCCATAATATCTGCCATTCCAGACAGACATTACATTCTCTCTATTGATATTACGAAAATCCTTAAGAAAAGGACGTTGCCTTTTTTGTGATGTAAGCTTATACTGTAGGAAGCATGTTTTATTTTTCATGGCAGCATCATCCGTGAACACTGCCAGACAATGAATTCGGAAAGGAATTATCGATCATGATCCAGGATATCGCACCGCATACCTATCACAATGAATACAAGCCTGTGGCCCCGGATAAAACAAGCCACATCCTCGCCTACGAAGAAGGCAAGATCCTTATGAAAAAAGACGGCGAGACCATGACTCTTCCAAGTTTTGGAGAACTGGAAGGAAAAATTGATCATCTTTATGAGAATTATATCTATCTCTTCTCTGTTGACGAAGAACATTTTTACCTGATCCCGGATCTGGATACCAGTCTTCTTCCCGGATATCAGTTTGAGATCACACGCGTACTCCGCACAGCTGAACCACAGTATCTGGCCTTCGCGGGAATTACCGGATACCAGCTTTTCCAGTGGTACAGCAAACGTCGTTTCTGCGGCTGCTGCGGTAAACCCATGGTACATGACAAGGCGGAGCGCAAGATGATCTGCCCTGCCTGCGGAAACGGAGAATATCCGGTACTTTCTCCGGCTGTGATCGTAGGAGTTACCAACGGCGACAAGCTGATACTCTCCAAATATGAAGGCCGAAACCACACCCGCTACGCCATGATCGCAGGCTTTGCGGAGATTGGTGAGACCATCGAGGAGACCGTTCACCGTGAAGTTATGGAAGAGATCGGCGTAAAGGTCAAAAATCTCCGCTACTACAAGAGCCAGCCATGGTCCTTCTCCGGAACCCTTCTGTTCGGCTTCTACTGCGACCTGGACGGCGATGATACTCTGACTGTAGACCACAGCGAACTTTCCATGGCCTCCTGGTTCAACCGGGAAGATATTCCGGATGAGGGTGACAATATCAGCCTTACCAAGGAAATGATGATGGCGTTTAAGCATGGAAAAGCCTGAATCATCCACTTATCTGATTTCATAAAAAACACCGGTCATTCATCTGTAACATGTCCTGTCCGGGTTGCCAGATCATCTCTGACATCTCAGACCCAGTACATATTTCCGATGAATGCCGGTGTTTTTATTTTCTATTTTTCTATTTTATATACGCGCCGAAGCAATCTGGCTGAGACTGTTTTATTTCTCAGCTGTCAGATGCCAGATATCTCTGTTGTACTCTTCAATAGTTCTGTCTGAAGAGAAGTATCCTGCTTTTCCGATGTTCACAAGCATCTTCTCTGCCCATGCGGTTCTGTCCTCATAATCGGACAGTGCCTGGTCTTTTACTTTCGCATAATCCTCGAAATCAAGAAGTGTCATGAACCAGTCCTTGCTTACGATCTCATGATGCAGTCTTCTTAAATGCTCCTCACTTCCAATAGAAAGAAGCTCGTTTCCTACGATAAAATCTACTGCACGGCGGATGCGCTCATCTTTGTCATAGAAATCTTTTGCACAGTAATCCGCTTTCTCATAGTGCTTGATGACCTGCTCACTGGACTCACCGAAGATATAGATATTCTCCCTGCCTACCAGCTGGCTGATCTCCACGTTTGCACCATCCATAGTTCCCAGTGTTACCGCACCGTTGAGCATAAACTTCATGTTTCCGGTTCCGCTGGCCTCTTTGGATGCAAGAGAAATCTGCTCGGAGATATCGCAGGCCGGGATCAGCTTCTCTGCTGCACTTACGTTGTAGTTTTCCACCATAACAACCTTCATGTATGGAGAAACTTCCGGATCATTGTTGATAAGTTCCTGTAAGCAGAGGATCAGGTGGATAATGTCCTTTGCAATGATGTATGCAGGAGCTGCTTTTGCACCGAAGATAAAGGTTACCGGACGCTGCGGCTTCTCGCCGGCTTTGATCTTCAGGTAGCGGTCGATGATATAAAGTGCATTCAGCTGCTGACGTTTGTACTCATGGAGACGTTTGATCTGGATATCATAAACACTGTGTGTGTTGATCTCCTCGCCTGTATTGGCCTTGATAAATTCTGCACATCTCTTCTTTGCGTCCTGTTTGATCTTCAGGATATTTGCAAGAACGTCCTGATTTCCCTTAAATTCAAGCATTTTATCAAGCTCAAAGGAATCTTTGCGGAAGCCGTCGCCGATCATGGATGTGATGTACTCGGTCAGCGGATGGTTACAGTGAAGGAGCCATCTGCGGAAGGTGATTCCATTTGTCTTATTATTAAATTTCTCCGGATAAATCTCATAGAACTGATGAAGCTCTGTCTCCTTCAGGATGTCTGTATGAAGGGATGCAACACCATTGATGGAAAATCCGTAATGGATGTCCATATGTGCCATGTGGACCAGGTCATTCTTGTCAATGATGGCAAGATTTTCCTGCGGGTATTTTGCCTTGATACGCTCATCCAGTTTGCGGATGATCGGCATCAGGTGCGGAACTACTTCCTCAAGATAGGAAACCGGCCATTTCTCAAGTGCCTCTGCAAGGATGGTATGGTTGGTGTAAGCGCATACATGAGATACGATCTCGCAGGCCTCCTCAAACTCAATTCCACGCTCTGTGAGAAGGCGAATCAGCTCCGGAATTACCATACTCGGATGTGTATCGTTGATCTGAATCACTGCGTAATCTGCAAGGTCATGAAGGTTGGAGCCTTTGGCAGTCGCCTCATCCAGGATCAGCTGTGCCGCATTGCTTACCATGAAGTACTGCTGGTAAATACGAAGCTTTCTTCCGGCGTCATCGCTGTCATCCGGATACAGGAACAGAGTCAGGTTGTGAAGAAGATCTTTTTTGTCAAAAGAGATTCCCTCTCCTACAATGCTCTCATCTGCAATATCAATATCAAAGAGACGAAGCTTGATAGCCTTATTCTCATATCCTGCCACATCAATATCATACAGTGTGGATTTTAGCATAAAGCCTTTAAACGGTACGTAATAGGAAACGCCTGCGTCTGTCAGCCAGCTCTCCGGCTCGATCCACGGGTTCGGTGTCTCAAACTGAAGATGATCTTTGAACTCCTGTTTGAAAAGTCCAAGGTGATAATTAAGTCCGATTCCTTCTCCCGGAAGTCCCAGAGTTGCGATGGAATCCAGGAAGCAGGCTGCCAGACGGCCAAGTCCGCCGTTTCCGAGAGATGGCTCCGGCTCGATCTCCTCGATCATGGAAAGCTCTTTTCCGTTTTCTTTAAGATATTTCGCAACTTTATCATAAACGCCCAGATTGATCAGGTTGTTGGAAAGAAGCTTACCGATAAGGAACTCTGCGGAAATATAATAAATTTTCTTTTTTCCTTCCTGGTAGCCGCGGCCCTTCAGCTGCTCCTTTGTCCAGGAGAGAAGTCCGTGATAGATTTCCTCGTTTGTACAATCTTTTACATTTTTGTTATATTTGTCTTCAAATACTTTGCTTAATGTTTCCATTTTGATCTCCTTTCATGGATCTTGATGGGATGAAATATGTTTTTACAAGGTTGTTTGCTTTGTTTTTGATGATATTAGGATATCACGCATTTCTTTTCAAAAATATAACAATCTTGTCATGATATGCAAGATATTTGTCAGACTGACTGTCCCATACTCTTTCTGTACTTATGTGGGGAAATCTCATTTGCCTGCTGGAATTTCTTGATAAAATAGCTTGTACTGTTGAATCCCACGTTCATGGCAATCTCTGTCACCGGTGCGTCCGAATGGGTCAGAAGATATTTTGCCTTCTCCATACGGAAATCATTGATGTACTCCACCAGAGTTTTTCCCGTATACTGGCGAAAAAGCTTCATAAAATAATATTCACTGTAATTGGAAAGCCCGGAAAGTTCCGAAACTGTAAGATTTTCCTGATAGTGAAGGCTGATATGATCCAGAACTTCCTTCACTGCCGCAAGGCTTTTATTCTGCTCTGTACTTACCGGAATAATATAATGCCTGGTCAGCATTTCATAAAAGAAATCAAAGAACAGCATTTTCAGCTTCACATAAAAATATGGTTTCTTCTCTGTATGACAGGTATGGATCTCCAAAAAAATTTCCTTAAGCTTCTCATACCCGGAATCTCCTTCTTCTATATGATGGCAGAATTCTGCCCTGTTTTCCATCAGAGGGGATACCACACATTCCTGGCAGATATCTCCCGGCTGCCCGGCCAGAAATCCAAGTCCAAACACCACACTTTTATAATAGAGAGGATTGTTTAAATCTGTCCGCATACTGTGAAGAACCCCGCAGTTTACGATCAGAATATCCCCTTTTTTCAGTCGGATACTCTCCCGGTTCAGTCTGGCAAAACCGCTGCCTTTCTCAATATACATGATCTCCATTTCACTGTGCCAGTGATCATACAGTGCATGAAAGATCTCACAGTTTCCCGTGTACGTTTCCACCGGCAGCTCAAAGGAACCGTGAGGACTTAATTCTTTTAAATTATCATCCACTTCGGATACGTGAAGCGGATTTTTTTCGGATATGTCTGTTCCTGGCATTATTTCCTCCGTGAGTCAAGCGGATATTCGCAATCCGCTTCGCTATTTGGTTAAATTCTGTTTGGCTGCTTTTAGTCTAACGGATATTTTCAGCCATGACAATATTATATTTTCCTGTTTTATTTTTTATGACTGCCAAAAATCCACTTCCACAAACCGGAATCTTGACTTTTCCCATCCCAACTGCTATATATAATGTTTAGAATAAAACAATTTGATTTTAAAAGGAATGAAAACTGCCATGAATCCATTAAAAAAAGCTTACTGCCGTATTTTCCAGAACATCTTTAAATTTGCACTTCCCGTACTTCCTTACCGCAATCCGAAGATCATCGGAAGCGTCAGAGGTATCCCGGAAGTTCTGGAAAAAAGAGGTTATAACAACGTACTGATCATCACAGACACAGGTATCCGAAGCCTTGGCCTTACAGAACGCCTGGAGCAGACTCTGAAACGAAACTGCATTTCCTACCAGATCTATGACAAAACCGTAGCAAATCCCACGACCGTCAATGTGGACGAGGCTCTTCATATGTATCTGGACAACGACTGCATATTCTCTTTACTAGCAGCATCACAAAACTCGATATAAG
>ENA-OPDJ01001720-OPDJ01001720.1-human-gut-metagenome-genome-assembly--contig:-NODE-1720-length-10962-cov-2.251215_pt1 | contig 10962 bp, 8 predicted proteins | sample MGYA00241621_ERZ501505 | MGnify/ENA primary metagenome ERZ501505 (study PRJEB25962, sample SAMEA2042624) | human gut metagenome | biome: human gut; feature: human-associated habitat; material: faeces... | reverse complement strand
AAAAAGGGGAAGCCGCTCTCGGCAGCGACGGCAGGATCCTGGTAAGAGAAAGCGGAACAGAACCCCTGATCCGGGTCATGGTGGAAGCGCCTACAGACCAGATCTGTGAAGAATATGCGCAGCAGGTAGTAGACGTTATGGAAGCGGAACATCTGGTGCTGGACTAAAGAAACGGAGAGGTGCAGGTGAAGAAAAAAATCCTTGGGGCAGCGATCTTGTTATGTATGCTGGGAGGCTGCAGCAGTGGCCCTACTTCTTATGAGACGGGAAAAGAAAATTTAGAACAGCAGGATTATACCCAGGCCATAAAAAATTTCCAGGATGCAGTGGAAAAAGAGGACCATACGGCAGAGGCCTGGAGAGGGATCGGGGTTGCATGGACGGAGCAGGGCGTATACGATAAGGCCCAGGAGGCTTTTGAGACGGCTCTGGGACTGGCCGGAGAATCGGGCAGAGCTCTGAAAAAAGATCTGCACCTGTATCTTGCAGACGCCCAGTATCATCAAGGGGATTATCAGGGCTGTGTCGATACCTGTGATTCCCTGCTGAAGATCAGCAGAGAAAGTAACGGGTATTTTCTGAGGGGCAGTGCCTATCTGCATTTAAAGGAATATAACCGGGCAGAAAGCGATTTTGCAAAAGTTGTCTCAGGATCCAAAGATTATGAGGATTATCTGGATGTTTATATGGTCTATCGAAACTGCGGACTGAATGCAGACGGAAGCGAATATCTGGAGGATGGCTTAAAGATAGAACCAGGCAATGGAGAAGATTACTATCACAGAGGCAGGATCTATTTTTATCTGGAAGACTATGAGAATGCAAGAAAAGCTCTGGAGACTTCTGCCGACAAGGGATATGCCATGGCCAGGATATATCTGGGAAAGGTTTATATGGCAATGGGGGATAATGAGAAGGCCAGGGAGACCTATGAACAGTGTCTGAAGGAAAAAGATCTGACAGCAGAGGCCTATAACGGTCTGGCCTATTGCGCAGCCTCAGAGGAAGATTATGAAGCCGCTCTGTCTTATATCCAGGAAGGTCTTGACCAGGCGGATCAGGAAGAAGAACAGGCTCTTCTTTTTAACCAGATTGTTGTATATGAAAAAATGACAGATTATGACAGTGCTAGAAAGAAAGTCAGTGAGTATCTGGAATTATATCCGGCAGATGAAAATGCCATAAGAGAAAATTACTTTTTAGAAACAAGATAAAGGAGCTGCCTGGGAAGGAACTCTTAACAAGGAAGAGGACTTTGCCGGGCGGCTTTGTCTGTATATCAGGAGTTTATATGGAATTATATGAATTAAAGGAAGAAGCAGAACGGGTAATCCTGGTTGGAGTGTCCACCAGAGAAAACGAAGATGTTCAGGATTCCCTGGATGAACTGGAAGAACTGGTGGAAACAGCAGGAGCACAGACAGTAGGGCGGGTCATCCAGAGCAGGGAAGGGATCCCCCCGGGATATTATGTAGGAACCGGCAAGCTTGAGGAGATCCGGATGGCCATTCAGGCCCTTGAGGCTACCGGGATCGTCTGTGATGATGAGCTGTCGCCTTCCCAGATCAATAATCTGGAGAGGGAATTAGAATGCAAGGTTATGGATAGGACAGTAGTGATCCTGGATATTTTTGCCGCCCGGGCGAAGACCAGCGAGGGAAAGATCCAGGTAGAGCTGGCCCAGCTCCGTTACCGGGCTGCCAGACTTACCGGACTGGGAACTTCTCTTTCCAGGCTGGGAGGAGGGATCGGGACCAGAGGACCCGGTGAGAAAAAACTGGAAATGGACCGGAGACTGATCAAAACCAGGATATCCCAGCTGAAACGGGAACTGGAACAGGTAAAACGCCATAGGGAGCTGCTGAGAGAAGGAAGAAAGAAGGATAATCTTCTCACCGGCGCCATTGTAGGCTATACCAATGCAGGAAAATCTACGCTGCTGAATACGCTGACTCATGCGGGAGTATTGGAAGAGGATAAGCTGTTTGCTACTTTGGACCCCACTACCAGAGTTCTGGAACTGCCTGGGAAACAGAAGATATATCTTACAGATACCGTAGGATTTATCCGGAAGCTTCCCCATCATCTTATAGAGGCATTTAAGAGTACTCTGGAAGAGGCAAAATATGCAGATGTGATCATTCATGTAGTAGATGCATCCAATCCCCAGATGGATCAGCAGATGCATGTGGTATATGAGACACTGAAAGAACTGGGAGTAAAGGATAAAAAAGTGGTGACTCTGTTTAATAAGCAGGATAAGATTTCAGGAGAGGAGATCTTCCGGGATTTTCAGGCAGATTATGTGCTGAAGATCTCTGCCCGGACCGGGGAAGGTCTGGAAGATTTCAAAAAGGTGATGGAGAAGATCCTGATAGAAAACCAGATTTATCTGGAGAGAAATTACAGCTATCAGGAAGCCGGAAAGATCCAGCTGATCAGGAAATACGGGCAGCTTCTCTCAGAGGAGTATACCCCTGAAGGTATCTATGTAAAGGCCAGGGTTCCGGCAAATATTTACGGCCAGATAGAAGAAGATCCAAAGGGATAAAAAGAAAAAACGATGAGGGGTGCGGATCTCATCGTTTTTTCTTTATCAAAACTAAGACTTATTTCTGATTATTTTTTACTTCCATCATCTTCATAGCCCGGACCTTCAGAGGCAGACCGAACAGGGTGATAAAGCCGTCTGCGTCGTGGTGGTCATACAGATCTCCGGTAGTGAAAGAAGCCAGGGATTCATTGTACAGGCTGTAAGGAGAAGTAGTTCCTGCCTTGATGATATTGCCTTTGTACAGTTTTAATTTTACTTCACCGGTCACATATTTCTGGGTGGATTCTACAAAAGCCTGGATATCTGCCGGCTGGATTTCAAAATCAGAAAAGGTAGACGCCAGTACCTTACCGTCTGTGTCAATGACACAAAATTCCGTCCTTGATATTTCTTTAAGTCCCTCGAGCGTATTCTGTAACACCTGATTCGATATCATTCCGTTCAATCCCTTCTCACTTATGTGTATGCTTATCTTCTGTCTTTCCCTCTCTATCTATGGCTATTTTAATACAAAATCACCAAAAATAAAAGAGGAAAACTGAAAAAATTTACAAATTTTTGTTGAAATCCGCCTAATTTTTCTCTATAAAGCCTTCTCCGTGAACCTCTCTTGCATCGGAAACAATCACAAAAGCATCGGGATCAATATCATCCACCAGCTCTTTCAGCTTCACGATTTCCTTCTTATTTACCACACAGAAGATGATGGTTTTCTCCTGGCCGGAGTACATACCCTTGCCACAGATTCCGGTTGCCCCGCGGTCCAGGTCTTCCATAATGACTTTTGCCACCTTATCCGGCTTCTCCGTAATGATAAATGTCTGCTTGGAAAACTTCAGACCTTCGATCAGGCTGTCGGATACTTTTGTTACCAGATAAACTGCAATGATGGCATACAGAGCACGCTGGATGCCAAACACATACATACCCACAATTACAACAAGACCGTCAATAAACTGCATAATCTGTGCGATGGAATAATGACGCAGATATTTCTGGATCAGCGCTGCCATCATATCTGTTCCGCCTGTGGTTCCCTGTCCAAGGAAAACCATTCCGATACCGATTCCCTGGATCACACCACCATATACAGCAGCCAGAAGAAGATCATCTCCCGCGATATTCCACACCGGCTGAAGGGCAAGCCAGGTTGAAAGGGAGATTTCTCCGATCAGAGCTTTTTTTACAAAGGAAAATCCTCTGATCTTACATCCCAGAAGAAACAGCGGGATATTCAAGGTAATGTTGGTAAGCCACAGCGGGATACCCCCATCTACGATTCCTCCGGTCCATCGTTTCACAAGGATCGCAATACCGGAAAAACCACCGGTTACCAGCCCGGAAGCATCAAACACGGAATTGATGGCAAGTGCCATCAGTCCGGTTCCAACTATGATCAGAAGATAATCCAGATACCATTTCTTTTTTGTCACAAGACTCATAAAGTGCTCCTTTCATTTATCATATGACAACTGCATCAGTTTCCCGTACTGACGTGTCATAAAAAGAACGGGACCGTACACTATTTTGCGTCCGTTCCCGTTCTCTTTTGCTATTTGTCTGTCTTCTTATTTATAAAATGAACAAACTCATAGCTTTCCATTATCTGAAAGTATTTTACGATTCTCGGATAAAGCGGTTCTGCCTTATCTCCGAAATGTTCTTTCACCAGCAGGGCAAGATCCTGCACGGTTTTTGTTCCATCGATCTCAGGCCAGATAAAAGTTCCCATTTCATCAAGGTGAACCTTGGAAAACCTTGGCTTGCCAAAAACCTTCTGCGCGATAGTATTGAACATACCTTTATTCTCTATCTCAAGAATGATCCGCTGCTTCAGGTCCCGGTGCCACCGGATCGACTGGTTTGTTTCCGGGATCAGATCAAGATAGTTGATATCCTGTTTCTTATCCTTTTTGTTTTTTCTCATCAGGCTTTCTTCTTTCTCCAGATAGAGAATTTAAGCAGTGACAGGATCATGATGATCATCAGTACAACGCCACCGATATTTCCGAAGTTTACAATGCCGGACATATCAAGGCTGATACCGAATACTGCAAATACTGCAAGAAGAATACCAACAAGACCCTCGCCGGCGATCATACCTGCACAATACAGAGTACCATCTGTGGACTGAGCTGTCTTTGTCTTCTCGTCAACACCTTTTCTGCGGTCAAGTAATCCACGTACAACACCACCGATCATGATGGTAGCGTTCAGGTAGATTGGAAGGTAAAGACCGATTGCGAAAGGCATTACCGGAATACGAAGGATCTCAAGGCAAATTGCAAGGAATACACCAATGAATACAAGTCCCCATGGAAGGTTTCCGCCCATGATTCCCTCAACGATCATCTTCATAAGCTGAGCCTGCGGAGCAGGGATCTCGGCTGTACCATATCCCCATGCTGCATTCAGAAGATACAGAACACCACCGATAGCAAGACCGGAAACAACAACACCAAGCATCTCACCCATCTGCTGTTTCTTAGGTGTGGCACCAAGAAGGTATCCTGTCTTAAGGTCCTGAGAAGTATCACCGGCGATTGCTGCAATGATACAGATAACAGAACCAACAGCGATCGCTGCTGTCATTCCGTCGATGCCTGTTTTACCGGAGCTCTTGATTGCAAATGTAGCGATCAGAAGAGTAGCGATAGCCATACCGGAAACCGGGTTGTTGGAACTTCCTACAAGACCTACCATACGGGAGGATACAGTTGCAAAGAAGAATCCAAAGATTACGATGATAAATGCACCAAGAAGAGTTACCGGGATAGCCGGAACGATCCAGATGATAAATACCATTGCAAAAACGCCAAGAAGGATGAACTGCATCGGAAGATCCTGTGCGGTTCTCTCTGTGCTTGTGCTCTTGCTTCCTTTCATGCTCTTCATGGAGTCACGGAAGGTTGTAACGATCAGCGGCAGGGATTTGATCAGGGAAATGATACCACCGGTTGCGATGGCACCTGCGCCGATGTATTTAACGTAAGTAGACCAGATTGCTGCTGCTCCGCCGTTTGCGTAAAGCTGTGCAATGGTTGTTCCCTCTGCTGCAGGGTACATCCATGTGTCAGGTCCGAACAGGCAGATCATCGGAATGATAACCATCCAGCCCATAAGGGAACCAACGAACATGTAAGATGCGATCTTCGGTCCTACGATGTAACCAACACCGAGAAGTGCCGGATAAACTTCCATACCGATCTCACCCTTGAAGGATTTGAATGCTGCTGCAACATCTGCCGGAAGCAGTTTCAGTCCATCAACAACGAATTTGAAGATGGCTGCAAGTCCCATACCGGAGAATACTGTGGAAGCGTTTGCTCCACCTTCCTCACCGGCAAGAAGAACATCTGCGCAGGCAGTTCCTTCCGGATAGAGCAGAGTTGCGTGCTCTTTAACAATGAGGGCATTACGAAGGGGTACCATGAAAAGTACACCAAGGATACCACCGCAAAGTGCGATCAGAGTGATCTCAACGATGCCTGGTTTGTCTGAAAGTCCTTCCTCTGCCCAGAGGAACAGTGCAGGCATGGTAAAAATAGCACCTGCTGCAAGAGACTCACCGGCTGAACCGATAGTCTGGACCATATTGCTCTCCAGGATGGAGTTTCTGCGAAGAAGTACGCGGATAACACCCATGGAGATAACTGCCGCCGGAATGGAGGCAGATACTGTCATACCAACACGAAGGCCAAGATAAGCATTGGCTGCGCCGAAGATGACAGCAAGGATACATCCCATGATCACAGATGTAACTGTGAGCTCCGGAGTAACTTTCTCCGCCGGAATGTAAGGTTTGAACTCTGTGTTTTCGTTCATATTTCCTCTCCCTTTATCTAGTAAATTAGTAACGTTATCTAGTATAACAAATTTCGCTTATTTTTGCAAGGAATTATCTCTGTAATATTATGTATTATTTACAATTTTATGGATAATTATAAGCAAAAAATTAGTCACTATGCAGCTTTTATGCTAACATAGTGACTGTATTCTTGTTAATTGAATATTATACATTCCGAAAAAAATGTCGTTTTTTTTCAGTTATCTGCTTCCAGCTGTTTTGTCAGATATCGTCCTACGATCTTGGAAAAATTTCCGATATCCCGGATATAGGCAAAATCCTTTCCAAAGATCTTCTTTTCCGCTGCAAGGTCCTTCTCTTCTCCCGCAAATACTCCCAAAACACTGACCCCCTGGCTGCGGAGGCGGCGCACTTCTGTTGCAGTGTCTGCGATGGCATATTTTCCCTGATAAGGTGCCGGATTTTTTGCATTGGGACGGTTTATGATCACATCGTAGGGCCGTCCGTCACTTAAGATGATCAGGATCTTTTTTTCCTCTTCTCTCTGTAAAAGACCGTATCCCACCGCTTTTATGGCAAGCCCGTCACGGTTGTTGGAGGAAGTCACATAATTGAAAATATCATCATCTGCAGAAGCCGGATCGTCATATTCACGAAATCTGTGCAGGATGGTGTGATCCCAGAATGTGCAGTAGCTCATAACACGGTGAGGGATATCCACATTGCTTAAGGCAGAGCTGATCATATAAGCCTGCAGTGCCACATCTCCCTGGCGGCTCATCTGGGAACCGCTGGCATCGATCAGAACATCCACTGCAAAATCTGTATTATCTCCACGGAGGATTCTTTTGAACAGATTTGCCTCGCTGCTTCTTCCTACACGCCACAGCCTGGAAGGAACGATGGTTCCCCGGTCTGAGAGGACTTCCTGGTTTTCACTTCGGATCACCAGTGCTTTTTTCAGAAGTTCCGTCAGCATGGAAATATTCCGTTTCGCAATCCTGTGCTTGTCATGATAGACCCATATGTTCTTATTACGGAGACGTTTGGCATACTGGTACTGGTAATTGTCCCGGACCGGATTTTTCAGGATCCCTTCGGTAAAATATAACGTACAGTCCCCGTGAATCCCCCGGCACATCAGATAATTCATTCTTTTTTCTTCTGCCGGTGAAAGATAACTTCTTCCAAAGTTCAGTTCCACATAGGTGTGGGCTTTCTTAAGTGCCTCCTCGGAAACCACTGTGATCTTGTTTTTTACCTTGCGCTTTTCCTCCATATCTTCAGTAAGGGAAGAATCCTCAAGATCTGTCATCCGGTCCGTAATCTTTTCCACATAGTTTTCCAGGGCATCCTCATACATCTCTTCGTTGAGATAGTCTTCCCAGCCGAATTCCGTCAGTTCCTCAAGCGTCACTGCCATTACCCGATCCAGAGAACCGTTTTTCTTCTCAAAATCCGGATCGATCACTGTATTATAAAGCCTGTCAATGATCCGGATCAGTTCCATGGTATCTCCGGTTTCTGCACAGGCATAGATCTGATCCCGGAATGCGGAAAGTTTTTTCTCCACAGGTTGCACACTTCCTGCAAGAACGTCACGGAATACCGCGACTTTCAGCCGATCCAGCAGTTTATCATAGGAAGGCAGGGTTTCATATTCCTGATCCAGGATATCTTCCAGCGCTTTTTTCCGCATACGGCGCACGCCCGGGCGTTCCTCGCAGATCCGCGTTCCCACTGCTGCCTCGATGCAAAGCTGTGTCAGCCCGGTAAGTTCCGCCTCCGACGCATCCAGATAGATCTTTTTCACAAGGTAAAGGCCAAGAAGGTTTTTGTCAAAATATCTGGCAAAAGCGCCCTGTTTGATCCCGTCGTAAAGTGCGATCTCTTTGGAGCGGAGAAACAGGGATACATCCGGCTTTACTTCCAGGGTGTAATCTCCACTGACCGTCCAGAGAAGATTCCGGATGCGGTTTTCCAGATCCAGTTTGTAATCTTCAATGGAAAGTTCTTCTGTCAGATCTTTACGCATAGACATCGTCCTTTGTCCACTCTTCCGGGATCCTTGTACGGACTACATCGTCCACAATCTCTTTTTCAAAAATATCGAAGGTTTTGTTCACCACTCCCATCTGCACTGCAGCCAGGGGAGAAAGTCCCGCGCGGACGATTTTCATGGCAGCCAGAAGGCCGCGGAGATCCAGGGATTTTGTGGAAATCTCACTGTTTACAGATTTTTTCTGAAGGTCCATAAAAACGCCGATAAACTGTTCCACTGCTTTTTCTTTTGCTTCCGGGAACATTTTGTTAAAAATGAACCCTAAAGTTTCCTCTGTCTGGGCCGGCATATCGATCACCAGAAAACGGGAAACAAGGGCTTCGTTCAGCTCTTTTGTTCCTGCATATCCATAATTCATGGTTCCGATAAAACGTGCCGCCGGATGGAGATCGATCCTGTCATATCCGGGAACATCAATGGAACGGCGGTAGTCCAGCGTTGCGTGAAGGACTGAGACCGCATCGTTCTTTGCCATGTTGATCTCATCCAGGATACCGAAACCACCGTACTCGGCACACTGGTAGATACTGCCCTTCCGGAGGCAGACTTCATTGTTTACAAAGGTATCCGTTCCGATCAGATCCCCGCTGTTTGTGTTGACATGGAAAGATACGTTATAGATCGGGCGGCCAAACGCATAGGCCAGATTTTCGGCCAGGATATTTTTTCCGGTGGCTTTCGGACCTGCAAGGAGGAGATTTTCCCCCTCCAGAAGACCTGCGATGGCCATTTCCAGGATCTCTTTTCCATAGAACGGAATGGACGGTCTGGTAACTCTTCCCTGTACTGCCTCATCCACGCCATAGTTTTTCCGGAATTCCTCGACACCGTGGATCAGGTCTTCGGAAACGTTCTGTTCTTTTAAAAATTCTAATTCTTTCATATATATATTTACTCCTGAATCTGATTCAAGCGGATAAAAGCCTTACAGCTTCTCTCTCCGCCAGGTAAAAAACGGGACAGATCTTACATCCGTCCCGTCATTTGCTTTCAAAGATGCCTCTGCATTCAAGGAACATCTCTTATTTCTTATATTTTATTCAGCCGATCATACCTCAAAGATCAGATCGCCGTAAGATGGCATCGGCCACATATCTTTATCCACGATCATCTCAAGCTCATCGACCGGTTTTCTTAATGCTTTCATTGCCGGTACAACACTCTCTCTGAAGAATACGGCACGGTCACGTCCCTCTTCATGAGCTTCTGCCTCTGCGATCAGTCCGGAAAGTTTATCCATAGCTGCCTTGGTCTCTGCGAGAAGGGTGGAGGATTTTTCCAGAAGGCTTGTCTGTACGCTGACATCAAGTGCTGCACTTACTGCTTTTACAGAATTGATGGACTCTGCAAGAACGGTTGTGTAACGGATGACAGCAGGGATAATCTGCTTGGTTGCGATATCCACCATGGTCTTAGCCTCGATGTTGATGGCTTTTGCATAACCTTCGTACTGAATCTCTGCTCTGGACTCAAGCTCTGCTCTTGTGAATACATTGAAGGATTCAAACAGCTTCACTGCCTTGTCTGTAGTCAGTGCAGGAATAGCATCTACCATGGACGGAAGGATCGGAAGTCCACGTCTCTTTGCCTCAGCCTCCCACTCCGGTGCATATCCGTTTCCGTTGAATACAATACGCTGATGCTCCGTTGCGTACTCTTTGATCAGGTCATGTACTGCGGTGTCAAAATCTTCTGCTGCTTCCAGACGGTCGCATGCCTCGCGGAATACTTCTGCCGCAATGGTGTTCAGTACAACGTTGCACTCGGAAATAGAATCACGGGAACCTACCATACGGAACTCGAATTTGTTTCCTGTGAATGCAAACGGTGAGGTTCTGTTTCGGTCTGTTGCATCTTTCATGAAATCCGGAAGTGTCTTAACACCGGTATCCAGGATCTCGCCGGTCTTGCTGTGTGTGGCAGTACCTGTACTGATCAGCTGCTCCAGCACGTCCTGAAGCTGCTCGCCAAGGAATACGGAAATAACTGCAGGTGGTGCCTCATTTCCGCCAAGACGCTCGTCGTTTCCAACGTCTGCCGCTGATTCTCTTAAAAGATCTGCATGTTCATCAACCGCTTTCAGGATACAGGTCAGTACAAGAAGGAACTGGATATTCTCATGAGGAGTTTTACCTGGCTCAAGAAGGTTGATTCCGTCATCGGTTGTCAGGGACCAGTTGTTGTGTTTACCGGAACCGTTCACTCCTGCGAAAGGTTTCTCATGAAGCAGGCAGCGCATACCGTGGCGGCTGGCAACTTTTTTAAGGATACGCATCATGATCTGGTTGTGGTCTGCAGCGATATTTACCGGTGCGTAGATCGGAGCCAGCTCATGCTGTGCAGGTGCAACCTCGTTATGCTGTGTCTTGGCTGTTACGCCCAGTTTCCAGCACTCCTCGTTGACTTCTTTCATGTATGCGGAGATTCTCTGACGGATGGTTCCGAAATAATGGTCATCCATCTCCTGTCCTTTCGGAGGCATGGCACCGAAAAGTGTTCTTCCTGTGTAGATCAGGTCTTTTCTCTGGAGCCATTTCT
>ENA-OPDJ01001713-OPDJ01001713.1-human-gut-metagenome-genome-assembly--contig:-NODE-1713-length-11013-cov-2.437854_pt1 | contig 11013 bp, 9 predicted proteins | sample MGYA00241621_ERZ501505 | MGnify/ENA primary metagenome ERZ501505 (study PRJEB25962, sample SAMEA2042624) | human gut metagenome | biome: human gut; feature: human-associated habitat; material: faeces... | reverse complement strand
ACAGCCTATGCCTTCCTTATGTACCGCAGAAATAAAATGCTCAAAGAAGTTGCAGAGAAAAGGCTCCATGCTATTCGGGAATTTACAGATCTGGGCAGCGGATTTAAGATTGCCATGCGGGACCTGGAGATCCGGGGAGCCGGAAATCTTCTGGGAGCAGAACAGCACGGCCATATGCAGGCAGTGGGCTATGACCTGTACTGCAAAATGCTGGACGAGGCGGTAAAAGAAGCAAAGGGTATCAAGCAGCAGGAAGAATTCGAGACCTCTGTGGATCTGGAGCTGAACGCCTTTATTCCCCCGAAATATATTCCCAACGAATACCAGAAGCTGGATATTTATAAAAGGATCGCAGGTATCGAGTCTCAGGAAGAATATGAGGATATGCTGGAAGAACTTCTGGACCGGTTCGGAGAGCCTCCTAAGGCAGTGGAGAACCTGCTGGCGATCGCGGCTTTGAAGGCACTGGCCCATAGGGTTTATATCACAGAGATCAAGCAGACGGGAAATGATGTGAAGATCACTATGTTTAAGCGGGCAAAACTGGATCCTGCAGGATTTCCGAAAATACTGGAAAAATACAGGAACAACCTGAAAATGCATTTGGAAGAGCCCCCTTACTTCCAGGTATCTCTCAAGGGGCGGAGACCTAAAGAAACCCTGGATGTGCTGGAAGTCCTGAATAGTATACTGACAGACTTTCAGTCTCTGCTGGAGGAGTCAAAGACCCCGATGTAAGTATAAGGGGCATCGAACCGGCACCGCCAAATGGACATGCAGCATGTCCGCTTGGTTTGTTGCCCGCGGGAATAAAGGCCGCCTGTGTATACAGCTTCTTTCGGAACTTTCACAGGATGTTCACTTTTTCGGGCAAAAACTATCTTGCCTCAGAAGATAAATACGTCTATAATGGGTAAAGGACATTTTTAGGAACTACAGGAGGAAATTATGAATAAAGTAACTAAGAAATTAACCGGTGCGCTTTTGGCAGGTCTGCTGGGGGCATCGTTTCTGACAGGGTGCAGCAAGACGGTGGGCGGGACCCAGCCCCTCCTTACCTCAGGAGAGGATACGGTAACCGTAGGAACTGGAAACCTGATGTTGAGGATGAACCAGGCAACTATGCTTTCCTATTATTCCATGATGGGATCCGGCACCACCGGGATCTGGTCCCAGGATGCAGGAAACGGAGAGACTTACGGGGATACTACCAAAAAGAATGTGCTGGATGAGCTTGAAAATATGCTGGTCCAGAAGCAGCATGCGGCAGATTATGATGTCACTATCTCAGAAGAGGAGCACAGTAAGATCGAGGAAGCGGCCAAGGCTTTCATGGACGCAAATACAGAGGAGACTATCCAGTCTTTATCTGTTTCCCAGTCTGACGTGGAGTCTCTTCTGGAGCTTTATACCTATCAGACAAAAATGTATGATCCTATGGTGGCAGATGTAGATACCAATGTAGAGGATTCTGAGGCTGCCCAGAGCAAGATCACTTACTGCCGGATCGACATCAGCGATACCCAGAATGATGATGGAACTACAACGCCCCTTACCGATGAGGAAAAACAGGAGAAGAAAGAGCAGGCTCAGGCCATCCTGGATCAGCTTCAGGCTTCACCGGATCCTGCCAGCGCAGACATGGATGCCATTGCAAAGGGCGTTAATGAAGACCTCAGCGCAGTGGATAATACCTTTGGTGATGATGATACGCTCTTAGATGATAAGCTGAAAGAAGCAGCAAAAACTCTTCAGGACGGACAGGTTTACGGAGAAGTGGTAGAAGGGGAAAACGCTTACTTTGTAGTGCGTATGGACAGTGTTCTGGACCGGGAAGCTACAGACCAGGAAAAGGAAACCATTGTAAACGAAAGACAGCAGGATGCTTACAGCGATCTGCTGGATCAGTGGAAAGATGCATTGGAGCAATTTCTTGATATAGATGAACAGCTGCCGGAGTATAAAACGAAAACCGGACGGATTAAAGTACGTAAAAGTCTGATCGGAAAACTGCAGGGCGCACATGATTCGATGACAGGTATTGTAGATATTGCGATGGCTGGTTCCTTGTGCAAAAAGGGAGAATGGCATCCTCTGTTGGAAAAGTATGGAATGATCATTGTGGATGAATGCCACCATGCAGCTTCCGATACGATTGCAGAAGTCTTACAAAAAGTACCGGCTAAATATGTATATGGCGTTACGGCAACACCTAAGCGGGCAGATGGCCTGGAAAAAGTTAATTATATGCTGTTGGGACCGATTCGATACAGCTATTCTTCGAAAGAAAAGGTAAAAGCACAGGGAATCTCGCATCTGGTGTATCCACGGTTTACAAGAACAGTGCTGCCAAGAGATGTTATAACATAAAAGATGCATCCTAATGAGGCGTATGAAATCCTCAGGCAGAATGAAGTCAGAGATGAACAAATTATTTCGGATGTAAAAGAATGTATAGCAGCAGGAAGAACTCCGGTGATACTTTCTAAATATAAAGATCATTCAGAAAGATTATACGAACGAATAAAAGACTGTGCAGATAAAGTATTCCTGATGACAGGAAATAATTCAAAGAAAGAGCACGAAAAGATATGGGAGCAATTGCACGAGACTGCACCTGAAGAAACATTGGCTCTTGTAGCTACAGGCAGCCTGATCGGTGAAGGGTTTGACTTTCCCCGCCTGGACACACTGATCATGGCAACACCGGTTTCGTTCCGAAGTGTGGTGGAGCAGTATGCCGGACGGCTGAATCGGGACTATGCAGGGAAGACGGACGTGATTGTTTTTGACTACGTCGACAGTCATATTCCGATGTTTGAAAAAATGTATGCTAAAAGATTGAAAGCATACCGACAGATCGGATATGAGATCTGCAGCGGGCTGCATAGCGAAAAACAGAAAACCAATGCAATTTTTGACGGCGAAAATTACCGGCAAGTATTTAAAAAGGATCTGCTTGAGGCTGAACAGAGAATTATAATATCCAGTAGTATTATCAGTTCCCAAAAGGTTTATGATCTTATAGCTATGTTAAAGAACAAGCAGGAGCAGGGAGTTGAAGTGACAATCGTTACATGGCAGCCGGATGATTATGGCTTTGGTGATGCGGCATTCTGGATGCAGTTACATGAAGATATGCGCCAGGCGGGATTTTTTGTTAAATCAGCAGAAGACTCTTGCGAAAATTTTGCAGTTATAGATCAGGAAATTGTCTGGTACGGCAATATCCATTTGCTGGGTAAAGAAAAGATCGAAGACAGTATTATGCGGGTTAAAGATAAAAAAATAGCTGCTGAGTTAATGGAACTGGCATTTAAGTGATAAAAGAGAGGTGTCAATCATGCGTCTGATTTGACGATTTTTCGACACCCTCTATATTTAAAAAGCACTGTTCTACTCTTTTTTAAGCAACCAGTCAGATAAATTTTTGACCTGGATGCCATTATAGTTGCCAACAGTGAAACGGTCTCCGGTCAAAACAATTTTTTCATAGTTGTCGCGGATATTTGTCAGTGGCTTCAGCTCACGGTCAAAGGTTTCCTGTGCTGTTATATCTGCTGTGACCTGAAAGTAGGTATAGGCTCCCTGTTTTTCAGCAACGAAGTCTACCTCTGTATTGCCAACCTTCCCAATCATGACACGGTATCCGCGGCGAAGAAGCTCAAAATAGACGATGTTCTCCAGAGAGAATCCTAAATCGTAGCTGCTTCGTGGAAGGATATGGTTCCGTAAACCGAGATCCACAATATACAGCTTTCGATTAGCTTTCAGAAGTTGTTTTCCAACGATATCAAACCGTTCTGCCGGATAGAAGATAAAGGATTCGGTGAGGGCTTCGACATAATCACTCACAGTATTAGGTGAGATTTTCCTACCATTTGAGGTCAGATAATCCGTGATGCTCCGAACGGACACTGGATTTCCGACAACACTGGACAGATATTTTGCTATGGTCTTAAGCAGAAGGATATCCGTGATTTTCCTTTTATCCGGATCACTTTCTTTTCTTGCTTGCCGGTCTTCGATATCTTTTACAATCACTGTGTTGTAGATACCCTCTAAGTAGGTTTCAATCTTTTCCTGAGTACGGTTCATGACAGCGATATACGGAAGACCTCCGATACGTATATATTCTGCAAGACCCCGATCCTGATCCATGCCGCTAATCTCCAGAAATTCCTTAAAGGAAAGAGGAAGCATCTTAATTTCAACATAGCGGCCGGTCAATAGCGTAGCAAGGTCTCCGGAAAGCATATAGGCATTGGAACCGGTAATGCAGATGTCCACATCCGGCTTGACATACAGGCTGTCTATGACCTTCTCAAAGGAGGAAACTTTCTGAATTTCATCCAGGAAGATGTAAGTCCTTCTTCCGGCACAAAGACGATCCTTGAGGTAGGCATAGAGCTTTCGATAGTCCTGCAGCTCTTCATATTCCAGCTCCTCAAAATTGATGGAGACAATCTGCTCATCAGAAATACCGTTTGCTCTCAGCCATGCCTGATACTGCAAAAGCAAGGTGGACTTTCCACAGCGACGGATACCGGTGACAACTTTGATGATCTGTTCATCCTTCCATTGAATCAAACGATCCAGATATTCTTTTCTTTCAATCAATATGCTCACCTCCATCAAATAGTATTCCAATATTAGCACAAAATATGCAATAAGTCAATTTTTGTTCCGAAATCGGAATATAAATAAGAATAGTGACAATAGTATTCCAAAATCGGAGCAAAAAACAGCATACCATTGATGAGAACCCTGCCAAGAGGATATCTGCTAAGGGAGGTGTTCAGGATAGAGATCAGATATAGTTTATAAGATTGATGTTATAAATTTGATTAAAAACAGGGTTTATGGTATGCTTTTATGAAGTATGAGATCAAACGCTTTGCCATTAAAGGTAAAGAGTATCTGCGCACGTTGGAAAAGTATTATAAAGTAGAGGAGGTATAAGATGAAACTGTATGTATTGGATTTGGGGAAGATTATTATGCGGGGGGAGAACCCGGTGATCAGTGCGGACCATGACGGAGGAGAGGAGCCGGCTATTCCGATTCACGCTTTTCTGCTGGATACGCCGGCAGGAAAAATTCTGTTTGATACCGGCTGCCATCCCCAGGCTATGGAGGGGGCCTGGCCTGCGCAGATGTGTACCAATCCCTATGTGCCGGGAGAAGGGGGAAAACTGCTGGAACGGCTGGAGCAGATCGGGGTGAAGCCGGAAGATATTTCCATTGTGGTAGCTTCCCATCTGCATCTGGATCATGCAGGGGGTATTTATCTGTTCCCGAAGGCAAAGGTTTACGTGCAGCAGCAGGAGCTGGACCGGGTGCTTCATGACGCGGCTGCCGGCACGCTGGAAGTATTCTGTGTTCCCTGTGATGTGGAAAACGGGGAGAAAACCGGGGTTAAATGGGAGCGGGTTCCGTCCGATGTCCGTGAAATCCAGCTGTGTCCCGGAGTTTCCATTTTGAACTTCGGTCCCGGCCATTCCTATGGTATGCTGGGCATGTATGTGGAACTTGAGAATGAAAGATTTCTGCTGGCTTCAGACGCGGTTTACAGCCGGGAGTATTATGGGCCGCCGGCAAAACTTTCCGGGGCGGTTTACGATAAAGAGGGGTATTTTTCTGCCATAGAATATATCAGAGAATATGCCCAAAGGCGGCAGGCAGAGGTACTGTTCGGCCATGATATGGAGCAGTTTAAAGGCCTGAAAAAAAGTGACAGGGGCTTCTATGAATAATGGAGGCGTACACAGTGAAACGGGTTGCATATTGACAGTAAAATAAGACTCAAATACAATATAATCAGACATTTTAAGAAAGGAAGTGATCGGATGGAACGGAAATATCCACATCTTTGCAGTCCTATTACCATCGGAAGAGTACGGTTTCGCAACCGTATGTTTTCCGCACCCATGGGAGGCACCGATATTACCAATGACGGCTGCATCGGACCGAAATCAACGGCCTTCTATGAACTGAGAGGCAAGGGAGGAGCCGGAGCGGTTACGGTCAGTGAATGTATGGTACATCCTAAAACAGACGGCTCCCATGCCTATCATCTGGATACCAAAATTTTGAATTCTCTGGCAGCGGCTACCTACACAGCGGATGCCATTCGCAGGCACGGCGCGATCCCCAGTCTGGAGCTGTCCCATTCCGGTATGTATGCCGGAACCTATATGACGGACAAGACCAGAAAGCATGAGATGAATCAGTGATACGGTCCGCCCGGACGGAGTGCCGGTAAAGGCCCTGACAAAAGAACTGATACAGGAAATTGTGGAGGCATATGGAACAGTGGCCGGGCTGGCCAAGAGAGCCGGATTTGAGATGCTGATGATTCACGGCGGACACGGCTGGCTGCTGAATCAGTTCCTTTCTCCCTATTTTAACAAGAGAACAGACGAATACGGCGGCTCTCTGGAAAACCGGTGCAGACTGGCCATTGAGGTGCTGAAGTCTGTGCGGGCCGCAGTAGGCCCCGGTTTCCCCATAGAGTTTCGCATGAGCGGCTCCGAGCTTTTCGAGGGCGGCTACGATCTGGAGGAAGGCTGCCGGATTGCCGAAATGCTGGAGCCCTATATCGATCTGCTGCATGTTTCCGCAGGAACCTATCAGAGAGGATTTGGAAACACACATCCCTCCATGTTCAAAGAACACGGCTGCAATGTATACCTGGCAGCGGAAATTAAAAAGCATGTGAAGGTTCCGGTAGCCACGCTGGGCGGTTTGAATGATCCGGCTCAGATGGAGCAGATTATCGCGGAAGGAAAAGCGGATGTAATTTATATGGCCAGAGCCCTGCTGGCAGATCCCTTCCTGCCCCGGAAAGTAATGGCCAATAAGGATGATGAGATTGTCAGATGCCTGCGCTGCTTTACCTGTATGGCGGAGCGGGCGGCTACTTCTACCAGACGCTGCACCGTTAATCCGCTGATCGGCCGGGAACTGGAGGGCGATGAGATTGGTAAGGCTCCCGTACCCCGCAAGGTTGTGGTGGTGGGAGGCGGCCCCGGCGGATTGAAAGCGGCCGAGACAGCGGCTCTGCGGGGCCATCAGGTAATTCTGATGGAAAAAGAAGGAGAGCTGGGAGGCATTTTAAAGAGTGAACAGGCCATACCTTTCAAATATGAGATGTATCAGCTGTCCCGGACTTTTGCGGATCAGTGCCGCAGGGCCGGCGTGGAGATCCGCCTGAACACGGAGGCCACAAAGGAAGCGGGGGAAAAAGAAAATCCGGATGCTCTCATCATTGCGGCCGGTTCTCAGCCCCTGGTTCCGCCTATCGAGGGAATCCATGGGGATAACGTGGTGATTGTGAACCAGTATTATCTGGAAAAGGATAAAGTACAGGATGAAGTAGTGGTGCTGGGCGGCGGGCTGGCGGTGCTGGTGCTGGCCTGCTTTTTCTTCCAGCACTCCAAGGCCACCCCGGTACAGCCGGTGGAGCCCGTTTCTTCTGCCTCGGAAATTCCTGCTTCCTCTGCGGAAGTGTCAGCTGAGAGCACTCAACCGCAGGCCGTGGATTCCGTTTCTGCCTCAGACGGTCTGACATTCTCCCTCTCTGCTGAGATGGTCCACGATAAGCTATCCCTGAAGTTGGATTATGGTACCGTTCTATTTGTTGTTGACCCAAATGCTTCTGACATCACGCTGCAGTTTGATGGCTTTAGGACCCGGTACCTCACCCATTCCAGCGAAAAAGCTGGGACCACAGAGTTTTCCTACCATATTCCCAAATACAACGCTCTCCCTGATTCCGACAGCGCTTTGCTCACCATTACCGTTCCGGAAAATATCCTGCATGAGGTGGACATTGATCTTGCTATGGGGGACGTTGACCTTGGCACCCTCTCTCTGGATGAACTGGATTTGGAACTTGCCATGGGGAGCGTCTCTGCCGACAGCCTAACTGTGAAGGATGCAGATTTTGATCTTGCCATGGGCGGCTGTCACATTGACCATCTGTCCGCACCGGAATTCGATGCCGAACTTGCCATGGGGGACTGCACCATCGGTATGCTGTCCGGTGCTCAGGATGTCAACATCTCGGTCACCCTTGGCAAGGCCGCCTTGACCCTGGAGGGCAGTGCCTCGGACTATACCCTCGTCACCAATGGGCTTATGGGCACTTCCATCCAGGATGGCAAGGCCAATCCCTCTCGTAAAATCTCCCTCAGTACCACCACCGGCGATCTCTCCATCTCCTATACGAATTGACCCCTAAACGCAGAATACCCCCGGCATCCGAACGAAACGAAAACGGATGCCGGGGGTGTTTTTATGCTTCCCTGTGAAAATAATCGTAGATGGTCTGTGCCAGCTGCCTGCCCACACCAGGTGTGTTTTCCAGCTGGTCGGGGGTGGCGTCCTTCACCGCGCCCACGCTCTTGAACTGCGTCAGCAGGGCTTTGGCTGTTTTAGGGCCTACGCCCGGCACCTCGGTCAGGGTGGAGGAGTAGCTTTTTTGCTTCATCTGCTGCTTGCGGTAGGCGTTGGCAAAGCGGTGGGTCTCGTCCTGAATGGCAGTAATGAAGGTAAAGGTGCCCCGGTTCATGTTGATGGCAATTTCCCGCCCGTCGCTGTCCACGATGGCGCGGGTGCGGTGGTGGTCATCCTTTACCATGCCGTACAGCGGCACATCTGCCAGCGCTGTACCGGCAAGCGCCTCCTTTGCGGCGCTCACCTGTCCCCTGCCGCCGTCCATCAGCAAAAGGTCCGGCTGGGTGGCGAACGCCCGGGCGATCACCACCCGCTGCAGCATGCTGGCCGAAAGCTGGTCCGGGTAGTAGCTGCGGTATTTGGTCAGGCCCACGATCTCCAGGTATTCTTCTACCAGGGCTTTGGCCTTGCTCTTTTCCACGCCCTTGATGTCCAGCCCAAAGCCCACATTTTCTTCCACCGTGAGCCAGGGCATGGTGGAATACTCCTGAAAGATGTAGGCGATGTTGTGCTTTTTCAGATCCACCGGCTCGCCGTCCAGCAGGATCTCGCCGCTGGTGGGCTCGTACAGCCGGGTCAGGCTGTTCAAAAAGGTGGTCTTGCCGCAGCCGGTGGGGCCCACGATGCACAAGAACTCGCCGGACTGCACGTTGAAAGAGATGTCGTTCAGCACCAGCAGGTCGCCGAACTGCTTGGTCAGGTGCTTCACCTGTACCTTAGGCTGCATGTTTTCTTGCATGTTGCTTCTCCTCTCTCACAGCGTCAGGTCCATATTGTCGGTGATCTCCTGGCGCAGGCGCAAAAACTCCGGGTCCACATAGCTGCGGGGGTGGGGCAGGTCGATCACATACTCCTGCTTGATGTGGGTGGGGCAGTTGGTCAGCAGAATGATGCGGTCGGCCAAAAACAGCGCTTCTTCGATGTTGTTGGTCACAAACACCACCGTGCGCTTTTCCTTCTGCCAGATGCGCTGCAGCTCCTCCTCCATCATGTAGCGGGTCTGCGCGTCCAGGTGGCCGAAGGGTTCGTCCATCAGCATGATGTCGGGCTGGTTGGCATAGGCGCGGGCAATGCCCACCCGCTGGCGCATCCCGCCCGAAAGCTGGCTGGGAAAGCTCTTTTCAAAGCCGGTCAGGCCCACCAGGTCCAGGTATTTTGCAATGCGGGCGTCCCGCTCTTTTTTTTGCATGTGGCGCACCTTGGGGCCAAAGCCCACGTTGTCCTCCACCGTGAGCCAGGGGAACAGCGAGGTCTTCTGGTACACCACACCCCGCTCGGGCGCAGGGCCGGTGACCTTTTTGCCGCGGGTGTATACCTCGCCCTCGGTGGGAACGTCCAGCCCCGCCAGGATGTTCAGCAGTGTGGTCTTGCCGCACTGGCCCGGGCCGAACAGCACCAGGAACTCGTTCTCCCGCACCTCAAAACTCACGTCGCCCAGCACCGGGTACTCGCCGCCGGCCGGGCTTTCAAAGCTGTGGGCCAGGTGTTCGCAGCGCAGGATTACTTGGCTTGTTTGTTCCATCTGCAAAGCCTCCCTTCCAGTGCGCGCATCAGGGTTGAAAGAAGATACCCGATTACGCCGATCGCGATCATGCCCACGATGATCTGGGTGATGTTGCCGTTGTTCATGCCCATGGTGATGATCCAGCCCACCCCGTTTTGGGAGTAGATGATCTCGGCAGCCACCTCGGCGGCCCAGCTCACGCTCAGGGCGATCTGCAGCCCCGCAAAGATATAGGGCACCGAGGAGGGGAAGATGACATGGGTGAAGATGCGCCCGCGCCCGGCGCCCAGCATGCGGGCGGCCCCGATGAGCCTGGGGTCCACGCTGCGGGCCCCCTCGTAGGAATTGATGGTCACATAGGTGAAGCTGGCCAGAAAGATGATAAAGATCTTGTTGGCGCTGCCCAGGCCGAACCACAGGATGGACAGGGGAATCCAGGCGATGGGCGGGATGGGGCGGACAAACTCGAAAATGGGATTGATCACGGCCCGGGCCGTCGGCGACAGGCCCATGGAGATGCCGATGGCCATGCCGATGGCCGACGCCACCGAAAAGCCCAGCAGCACCCGCCACAGGCTGATGCCCGCGTGCTCCAGGATGGTGTTGCGACCGATGGGCACCACCATGGCGTTAAAGAACGCCCGGAATACTTCCAGGGGGGCGGGCACCTGCACCCGCCCGGCCGAGAATACAGAGGCCAGCTGCCAGGCGGCCAGAAGGGTGGCAAAGGAGATGAGCACCCACACCAGCGCCTGCCGGTTTGCCTGAAACCATTTGCCGAAAGAACGGCCTGCATTGCGCATGGGTCAGTTCCTCCTTTTTACCAGTTTTTTTGCCAGCAGGTCCAGCAGCGCGCTCAGCGCCGCGCCGATGAGCCCGATCACGATCATGCCCACCACGATGATATCGGCCCGGCCCATCTGGCGGGCCATTTGGATCATGTAGCCAAGGCCGCTGGTGGAGGCCAGCAGCTCGGCGGCCACCAGGGCCATCCAGGCCGAACCCAGCGAGGTTTTGAGGCCGGTAAAGATCATGGGCCAGGCGGTGGGA
>ENA-OPDJ01001709-OPDJ01001709.1-human-gut-metagenome-genome-assembly--contig:-NODE-1709-length-11029-cov-2.049754_pt1 | contig 11029 bp, 5 predicted proteins | sample MGYA00241621_ERZ501505 | MGnify/ENA primary metagenome ERZ501505 (study PRJEB25962, sample SAMEA2042624) | human gut metagenome | biome: human gut; feature: human-associated habitat; material: faeces... | reverse complement strand
TGAAAGAGAGCTTGGATCGGGTGGTCGAGTCGTGTGTGAACCGGGTTGGGGTGAACGTGAACACGGCGAGCAAGTACTTGTTGACTTACGTCTCCGGGTTAGGACCGACTTTGGCGGAGAACGTGGTTACTTATATCAAGGAGAACGGGGCATTCCGTAGCCGTGGTGAATTGAAAAAGGTGAAACGTATGGGAGAAAAGGCATTCGAACAATGTGCCGGGTTCCTCCGGATCGAGGGTGCCGAAAATCCCTTGGATAATTCATCCGTGCATCCGGAATCATACGCTGTGGCAGAACGGATGGCAGAAGACTTGGGCATCCCTTTGAAGTCGTTGATAGGTAACGAGGAGGCCTGTAATAAGATTGAACTATCCCGTTATGTGAATGACCGGATTGGGCTACCCACGTTGAAAGACATCGTGGATGAACTCAAGAAACCGGGGCGTGATCCCCGTTCCGTGGCTAAAGTATTCAGTTTCGCTGACAACATTCATACGATCGACGATTTGGAGATCGGGATGGTTGTTCCGGGTATCGTGACTAATCTGACGAATTTCGGGGCCTTTGTGGATATAGGCGTGAAACAGGACGGGCTGGTACACATATCCGAGATCGCCGATAAATATATTTCGAACCCGGCAGATGTGCTTTCTTTGAATCAACATGTTACCGTGAAAATCGTGCAGGTTGACAAGGCTCGGAAACGTATCGGGCTTTCGATCAAGCAAGCGTGATGTTCGAACTTTTGTCCGGGCCTTGGGTACGGAACCGGACGAGAATGATTTGGATAGGGGAAAGTCAAGTGTTCTTTCCCCTATTTTATAGTATCTACCGGATTCACTCGGGAGGCTTTAAACGCCTGCCAGGCAACGGTCAGCGTGCCAATAAAGACTGCCGCTATACCGATAAAGATAAATGATACCGGAGAAATCTCGTTTTTATAAACGAATTGCGTGAGCCACTGTGCCGAGCAGTAATAGGCAATTGGCGCCCCGATGCAAAAAGCAATCAGAATCCATTTGATAAAACGGGCGCATAATAACACGGCGATCTGGTTTGCACTGGCCCCGTTAATTTTACGCAGGCTGATCTCTTTCCGCCTGTTTTCTACGGAGAACCATGCCAACCCGAATAATCCTAAGCCGGCCAGCAAAATGCTGATATAGGAAAATATTGAAAGAATTTTCATGACTTGTAACTCTTCTTCGTGAAACTCCATGTAGCGTTCAACCATGCTACAAGTTTTTATTTCGATCGCTTCAGGAGCAACTTGTTTCCAAAGTGCATTAATCTTTTCTTCAACTATTTTTCGAGTACCGGGTTGAATACGAATAACATGACGCTCGGATCCGGTATCACTGAATCGAATAAATAATGGAGTGATCTCTCGGGTGAGTTTATCTCTTGGATAATCGGCAACGACCCCGATGATCGTGTAGGTTTCATCCCCTAGTTGGAATGTTTTACCTAAAGGCTCTGTTATCCCTTGTTTTTTTAGAAAAGTTTCGTTCACGATAGCTTCATATAATCCCTGTTTCCCCGGGGAGAAAAGTCTTCCTTCCAAAAGTTGTATATCATAAAAATCAAAGAACGAGAGATCGGCATCCGTACAAGCCACGTGCATATTATCTAATCCGTAAGTGCAATTTTGAGTGATAGCGCTCATCGTTCGGTGCGTGATCTCCGGGATGGAAGAGAGTTGGTCATAGAAAGCTTTCGTTGTTTCATCTTCTACCGTGTAAAGTCCCCATCCTAATATCAAAATTTCATTGGCGTGTGGACGGCAATGTGTTGCGAAGTCCATCTGGTGGTGAATGTTTACCACTGTTGTCGTCAGGATAATGGATATGGTAAACTGGGTAATCACAATATTGCGAATAAGAATGGTTTTTTGTTTGTTTTCATTCTTTAGGATTTCAGATAGAGAATTTTTGTTGATTTTTAGGATCACGTATAAAGGAGGTATGATGATAATTGTACCGAGTAAAAGAATCAGCACCAGCGGGGTGTATCCGGCATACAAATCCGATAGACTTAGGTCGGAAGTAATGAATGTATTGAAATAAGGAATAAGTACATGGATAATACCGATGGACACGATAAAGGAAAACATGACGAGTAATCCGGTTTCCATGATTAACTGTTTACGTATTCCTTGTTTTGATTCTCCTGAAATAAGTTGAATTCCGGTTGTTTTTAATTGTTGTATGGTGCGAGTCAGACAAATGTTGATGTGGTTGAAACAAGCGATGATAAATATGAGTATGGCAACCCCCATGCCTAAATAAACGAAAGAAGGATCACGTTTAAAGATTAATCCGTCCTCGTATAAATATTTTGCTTTTGAAAAATAAAGTTGTTCAACAGGTTTTAGATAGATCGTTCTATCCTTAAATACTTCTTCGTTCCGATCATTTATTTTTGTTAGGAAATTTGGAGCTGTAACTTTAGACGAAAGTTCGATAAAAATGTAAAAAGCGAATCCGGTGACTTGTGATATTTCTTCGTCCGGTAATCCTCGCAATATCCCAAAATGGAGAAAATTCTTTTGTGAATCGTCAATAACAGTTGTGATTGTGCAAGGTTCGAATATCTTTTTGTAGATATTTTTCTCCCCGTCAAAATAAACAATATAGCGCCCTAGCGAGAGAGATTTCCCGATAGGGTTAGCGATTCCGAATTGTTGGCGGGCAAAAGACCGGGTAACGGCAATCTCATTGGGGGATGAGAGCGTTTTGCGTAAATCTCCCGATAAAAGGGGAAGTTTAAAAAAATCTGTAAAGTTGGGTGTAACAGAATAAGCATCCATGTAGTCCGGTTCTTCCGCTTTTTCACTGAAAAGAAGATGTTCATTTCGGAATACGCAGTATGCTTTTACTTCTGGGTAGATGTTTTTTAGTTGAACCCCGCTTTCCCCGGAAATGAAAGCATCATTGGGATGGACGTCTTGTTTCCTTTGCTCCTGAACAAGATAACAGTTTTTACTATTCAAGATAGAATGAGCGATATTATATTCGTGTATCACGAAAGTAACGAGCAGCGTGCAACACGTGATCCCCGTGATCAGGCTGATCAAAGAAATCAGCGTGTAGGTCTTGTTTTTTATCCAACCTCGAAATATGATTTTGAATTGAACGTTTTGCATGATTATTCGATTTTAAGGGTATCTATTGGGTTATTTCTTGATGCTTGCCGGATCTGCCAGTTGGTCACGAGCAGAACAATACAAAGGGATATAACGATGGTAAGTACGAAAATCCAAGGTTGTATTTCTATCCTGTAAGCGTAATTTTCCAGCCATTTCCGGGAGGCGTAGTACGCTATCGGCAGACCGATCACGCAGGCCACGAGAACTTTTGTCATGAATTGTCGGTTAAACAGTAACATGATTTGTCGCTCCGATGCCCCATTTACTTTTCGAAGGGCGATCTCCCTCGTTTTGCTTTCCACCATGAATATGGCAAAAGCGAATATCCCCATACCACCGATTAGAATGGCGATCAGTGAAAATAGGATCACGAGTTCCATAAAGGCCATGTCTTTTTGGTATAGGTCTGAGTAATTATATTCTTGATATTCAAAAATACCTTCCGGGTTTCGGGATCGATGCAGTTCTTGCAGGTATTCCAGTACCTCTTGTCGTTTTCCTGGCTGGTAACGAATCAATAACCAGTAAGTCGAGGGCGGTAGAATCATCGTGGGGCGTATCGGGTAATGGAGTGATTGCGTGTGATAATCTTCCGTAACCCCTGTAATACGGTAGTGAACAGAACGTTGCTGGTTTAGGATCGTTCCTAGTGGGTGATCCAGTTTAAACGTTTCCACGAATTTTTTATTTACCCACACGTCAGTTGTCGATGAGTAATTATTTTCAGGTGTGGGATTAAATTCAATGGGAGTAAACTCTTGATTTTTAATAATCGGTATGTTATAAATATTTGTGAAATCTTCATCACCGTACATACATACGACATCGACATATTTTCCCGATTCCGATGGGAAATGGATTCTTTCTGTTAATGGTGTGCCAGGGTCTGGGATATTGATTCCATTACATACATACAAAATATCAGGGTGTTTTAGTAATTCTTCTTTTAGTGCTTGATAATTGGAAGAATTATCAAGCCAACTGATGCGTAACACCTGATCTGTTATGATTCCTAGCGGTTTATCTTTGATGAAATGAATCTGTGATATAATAATCGAACAATAAAAGAGTAATGCCGTGAAAATACCGATTTGTAAGATGGTCAGGATTTGTGAAAGATTTATCTGTCGGGGGCTCGGTTGAAGTATATTTTTCACACCCAATCGATTTATTCGTTGTTTGAAATGAAAATAGAGGAAATAACAAATACTCCCCATGATACAGTAGGTAAACACGACAAACAATAAATTGGAAAAACTAAAAAACAGGAATGGGTACACGTGATCCGGTGATAAAACTTGAATAATGTAAGGGTGTAACAAGCTGGTCAGGATGAACGCAAGCACAAGAGTAACTCCCGTCAGTAATCCGATCTCGCTAATCAGTTGATAAAGTAGATGTGTATTACTCGCCCCGTAGCACTTGTGAATGGCAAAACGAGAAGAATCCCGGTTTTGTTGGGCTATCCGGATTAACAGGAAGTTCCCGGCCGCAAGGAGTAATATTAAAAGAGTGATTCCCCACAACAGATAAGTCAGGGATAGGGAGCCACGCAGCAATTCGTCTTGTTCGATATGGTCCGAGTGAAAATAAGTATCTTTCAATGGTTGAAGTCTGTACGAACAATGAGTTGCCGTTTCCGTTCTTTGTAGGGTAATTTCCTGTAAAGCTTTTTCCACTCTTTCTAGATCGGTTCTCGGAGAAAGTCGGAAATAAGTATATACTGAACGAGAATAGCGTTCATTACTGAAATATGGGTGCCCTAGACGGCAATCGATAAAAATATCGGTTTGGAGAGTAGAGTTTGCCGGAAAATCTTTTATGATTGCAATTACTTGACATTTAACCTCTTTCTTCCTGTTATAGATGGGATCTTTGATCGTTATTGTTTTCCCGATCGGGTTTTCCTTATCGAAAAATCGTTTGGCACTTGTCTCTGTGAGTACAATCCACGAAAAATCGGAGGAATCGATATTACCTTGAATGACGGGTCGCTCAAATAAATCAAAAAAAGAAAGGTCAACAAGAGCGCATCGAGATTCGATCATAAAATCAGTATTGTCATCTGTTTTTATTTGATAGTCTTTTAAGAAAAAACGGGCAATCCGGTCTATTTCCGGTAATGCTTGTTGTGCGTCTAATCCGAAAAATGAATTATTCCTACAATTCCAATTTGGTTCATTGAAGTTTCGATTAATCACCCGGTAAATATGATCACCATTTTTCAAGTATCCGTCCATATTCCATTCGTTTGACGTGTGACTGTATATCAACCAAGCGGCAGAAAAGGCAATGGACAACCCGACAATATTGATCACCGTGTAAACCCTGTTGCGGGAAAGTTTGCGTATTATGAATTTAAAATATTGCTTAAACATGGCTATTCGGTTTTAAGGGTATCTATCGGGTTTTGACGGGCGGCCTTTCGTGTCTGCCAAGTTGTGATGGCGAGGACTACAAAGACGGAAGTGAGGAAAACAAATATGAATAATCCCGCATGGATTTCTACTTTGTAAGCGAATCCTTTTAACCATTCTTTCGAGGCATAGTAAGCAACGGGCAGACCTATAAAACAAGCTAGGAGAACTCTTGCGAAGAATTGTTGATTAAAGAGTTGAATGATCTGCCATTCGGTAGCTCCGTTTACTTTACGTAGGGCGACTTCCCGAGTTTTACTTTCAACCATGAAAGTCGAGAATGCGAAAATACCCATGCCACCAATGAGGATAGTTATGAGGGCGAACAAGATGATGAGTTTTACAACGGCAATATCTTTGCCATATAATTCTGAAAAATTATATTCTTCACATTTAAAAACGGTATTGGGGAATTTCTCTTGGAACATTGTCCGGATGTAACGATATACGTTTTGGAATTCTCCCGTTTGGTAGTGAACGATCATCGTGGAGGATATTTGAGGGAATTCGTACATGATGATTGCAGGTTCCGTGTATTTGTATAGTGGGAAATACTGGAAATCGTCCACGACCCCCACTATTTTGAGAGGGTACTCATGATCCCATAAGTTGAGAATGGTTTCCAACGGGTGTTCTAGTTGAAGAGCTTTCACGAGAGACTGGTTAACGATAGCTTCTCGGATATGATTGGGACGGATTCTTGCAAATTCTTTCAGATCAATAGGATAGTTATACTATTTTAGGCATCGGCCTTCTTGAAGTTGAATTTGGTATGTATCGATATAGTCAGCATCGCCGAGAATGATACGAGCTTTAATGGTTTTCTCCGGTTGGTTAGGTATTGAGATCGACTCGGCTCTTTCGTAGCATGGGAGGGGGTACCCATTACTGGCGTTGAGTATGGCAGGGTAATGTTGCAGTTTTTGTTTTAGGGTTTCGTATCGAAATTCATTGTCCGGCCAGTAAAAATATAAGATATTTTCCTGATTGAATCCCAAATCCATGTGTTGCATGTAGTTCATTTGCCTTGATACTGCGGTGGCACAGAAAAGGAGGGCGCTGAAAATTGTAATTTGTACAATTGTGAGTATTTTTTTTATATCCTTATACCTGGGAGCAGGTTGGATGGCCTGTTTGAGTCCGTTATGGTTTAATCTTCTATGAGTGTATAAGTGTAATACAAATCCGGTTAAGAACATGGCGAAGAATACAAGTAAGAGGAATCCCGCAAATTTTTGAAAGGATAGGTGGAACCTATACGGGTGTTCGGGAGAGAGAATTTCTATGATGTACGGGTGCAACACGTAAGCGAGTGCGAAAGATAAAAGTAAGGCACATAGAGTGTGAATACCAATTTCCAGCGATAACTGGTGTCGTATTGTCCGGTTGTCGGCTCCGAAACATTTTTGTATGCCCATTCTGGTAATATTTTTATTTATTTGGGCCGTTTTGATCATGATGTAGTTGCCTAGTGCCAAAAATAGGATCAGTAAAATAATTCCATAGAGAAGGAAAGACAAGGATATTTGGCCTCGTAAAATGGCCTCGGGATGAAGGTGGTTTGAATGAAAATAGATGTCTGTTAGGGGTTGTAATTGGCATCTGTATTCATTGGCTTTCAAGTAAGAGTTGTTTTTTTCGATCATTTGAGGTATCATTCGTTCGATGACGGGGATGTCTGCCGTTGATGCAAGTTGAAGATAGGTATAGGAGGAACAACATCCCCAATAGAGTATATCCCTATTTTTTGAGATGACTCGACTGTCAATAAAAATGTCGGATTGAATGGAAGAATTTGCCGGTAAATCTTCGATCACAGCTACAATCCGGGCTACACATCCATGGTCTTTTTCGGAATCCAAGTCTTTGATGAATACAGTTTTATCGATAGGATTTTGATCACCGAAGTGCTGTTTTGCGTAGTTTTGGGTGACGATGATCCAATTTAATACTGTGCTGTCGATTTTCCCTTGTATAATTGGGAAATCAAACATTTGGAAGAAATTTTCATCTATAAAAAGACTTTTGGGAATGGGGATATACTCTTCCGTCTCGTTGTTTTTTATTCCGTAAGAGTTACTGGGCATGATTCTGGTGTAATTGACAATGCCGGGGATTTCCTGTTTGGCATAAGGACCGATTAGGTAGGCAGTGAGACTTTCCCACTCCTTGGATTCTAGGTATTGGTTAGTAACCCGATAAATGTTTCCTGCATTAGAATGAAACTTGTCCATTGTCCATTCCGTGATCACGTGATTCGAGATCAATAACGTGATGGAGAAGGCTATGGCCAACCCCACGATATTGATGACGGTGTATATCTTGTTCTTTTTCCAGTTACGGAGGATAATTTTGAAATATTGCTTGAACATGGCTATTCGGTTTTAAGGGTATCTATTGGGTTTAACGTTGCGGCATACCAAGATTGGCGAATCACGGTAATAATACCTATCATAATTACGAGCAATACGCTCATAATAAAAATCCACGGGGATAATTCAGCCCTGTACACGAATTGCGAAATCCATGTGTTAGCCAAATACCAAGCGATTGGAATACCGAGAAGTGAGGCCCAGATCATCCATTTCACAAAACGTCCGCACACGAGCAGTACGATTTGCTTTTCAGTTGCCCCGTTGACTTTCCGCAGGCAAATTTCTTTTGTCCGACATTCAACCGAGTACCACGCTAACCCGAACAATCCCATGCAAGAGAGTAGCATACTGATCCATGTGAATACGGAAACGATTCGTGCCGTTCGGAACTCTTCCTTGTGTATATTCCTGTAAATCTCGGCTAACGAGGTAAAAACCAACGGTGATTCATCAGGAGCGATCGTTTTCCACAAGCTCTGCATCCGGGCAATCGTGGCCTCAACCTCTCCTGGTCGGGTTTTAATCACCGAGCCTCTGGCGTTTACCCAGTCATCCGTCTCCCGGATGATAATTAACGGTTCGACCTCGTTCGTGATGTGATCAATAGCGTAATCCTTGATGACTCCGCAAATCACGAAGTCCATCCCGTCATGTGAAAAAGATTGCCCGACTGGGTTTTCGATCTGTTTCTTTCTGATCAGCGATTCATTCACCAACACCTTGTGGATCGAAACATCGGTAGCATGACACAAGGAATCCCCTGCCACGAGTTCGGCGTGATAAAAATGGAAAAAACGTTGATCCATCTTTAACGTGTTGGCATTAAATTCCCGGTTAGCGATGGCTCCATTCATGAGCGGGAGGGTAGAGGTGTAGTCAACAACTTCCGGTAGCGTGATCACTTGCTCTTTGAATGTCTTCCACGAATGTTCGTTGGGTGTATATTCGTGTTCTATGGAAATAATCGATTCCGCGTCCGGGCGAATGTGCGTGATGTATTCGGTCTGCCCTTTTATCGTGAGGAAAAGGGCTAGCAAAATGATCGAAATCGTGAATTGGACAACAATAATTCCGGCAATCAGCGAACGATGAAACGTGTAATTTTTCCTTAGAATATCGGCCAATGCTACCCGTTCTGCTTTGTACAGGATATAAATTGACGGGAACAAGATCACGGCGACAAGGGTATAGGAAATGATGGATAGCGTTTCTCCCCGGAACAAATCGGAAAAAGTCAGCCGAGAATCCATAAAGGCATTAAACTTCGGTAACACCATGTAAATCAATGCTAGTGAAATAAGGAAAGCAAAGCCCACTTGGAGAACTGTTTCCTGAATCACCTGCCACCGGATTTCGTTCCGGGAGGCCCCGTGTATCAGTTGCTGACCGGAATAAAGTAAACGTTGGAACGAACGGGTCATGTTAATGTTCACGTGATTAAAACAAGCGATAATCAGAATAAGTAGTGCGATATACAGGCTGGTTTGCAACTGTTTATAATCCCGGTACCTGAAAAGTCGGTTCTCGGAATAATCTTTCGTGTAGTACGCCTGCTCGATGGGGAGCAGGAAAAGCGGGTTGGCGTTTTCATCCTGATTGATCTTTTCTTGTAGGGTGGATCGGTCACTTCTCGCTTGTACTTGCACCACGTTATGATACCACGAGGTGCTGAAAGGTTGTCGGGCAATCTCTTCCGGGGATAACCCGAAAAGTAGCTCGTAATATAGGACACTTGGTGGGCGATCGTCAATGACAGAGGTGATCGTGTAGTCTTGATTGACTTGTTGTTGGGAGACCCCGTAACCCTCTCCGTCCTTCACGAATACATCTTTGTAGGTTTCGAGTGTGAGTACCTCTCCCAACGGGTTTTCCTTCCCGAACGTGCGGAGGGCAAAACTCCGGGTTATCGCGATTTCCAAAGGCTGGGATAGGGTTTGTTTTAAATTCCCGCTGATCATTTTCGGTTGGAAAAGCGTGTCGAAACCGGGAGTGACTTTATATGCGTTATCAATCTCCTGCTTGTGCTTTCCCCGGTGCATGACGACGAATTCTTGTCGGAAAGTGCAGTACCCTGTCACCTGCGGGTATTTCTCGTGTAGCTTTTGGGCAGCCCCGACCGGGGTATCGTATGTTTTCAGTTCCGAGTTGTGGTAAAAATTATCTTTCGTTTGCACCACGTAAAGCTGATCCTCTCCGGGCGTGGAGTGTGCCGTGTGCTGTTCGTGCATGGCAAACCCGATCAGTAATGTGCTACACGTGAGACCGATAACCAGACTGAATGTCGAGATACAGGGATATATCTTATTTTTACCCCAATGCCGGAATAATATTTTATATTGAAACATCCGCATGGTCATTCGGTTTTAAGTGAATCAATCGGGTTGCGGCGTGTGGCTCGGCGTATTTGCCAGCCGGTGACGAGAACCACCAGTAGCAAAGAAACCCCGATCACGCAAACGGTAATCCAAGGGCTTATCGTGACTTTGTATGCGAAACCTTGCAACCATTGTCGGCAAATCAAATAGGAACAGGGAATCCCCACGATACAGGCGATTGCCAACTGTCCTGCGAAAATGCGATTTAGGTAAATCATGATTTGTCCTTCCGAGGCTCCGTTCACCTTGCGGAGAGCGATCTCTTTGGTCTTGCTCTCGGCGATGAAAACAGAAAAGGCAAGTACTCCCATGCCCCCGATCAATAGGGCGATGCCTGTGAATATATACACGAGATGTCCCAGCATGATTTCCCGCTCGTATAGTTCGGAATAGGGATATTCTTGGTAATGCATCAGCGTTTCCGGGTGACGGCTTTCGTGTAATTGTTGCAGGTACTGGATCATCTCGCTTCGTTTCCCTTCCCGGTACCGGACGATGAGGGTGAACGATACTCCCGGAAGGTCACTACCGATCATGACGGGTTGAATCGGTTCATAGAGTGAACGGTAGTGGAAGTCCTGCACGATCCCCACGATTTGCATTTTGGCGGTTCCGTCACTCAGTAGCGTTCCGATCGGGTGACTCAATCCCATTTGCCGCACGAACTTCTGGTTCACGACAATCTCCACGACCTACACGGGTTTACGGGCATAA